>TARA_R110002012_G_scaffold320369_3_pt1 | contig 59927 bp, 42 predicted proteins | sample TARA_R110002012 | Tara Oceans TARA_R110002012 (sample SAMEA4396515) | marine metagenome | biome: Westerlies Biome; feature: [DCM] deep chlorophyll maximum layer (ENVO:01000326); material: water (ENVO:00002006), including particulate matter (ENVO:01000060) such as... | depth 40 m
TTAATGAAGCAATATCTAGACTTCCTCTTAGTTCAACTTACTCAGGTACAGATGTGGGCCGCGCAAGTAAAGGGACAGCACAAGCAGTTGCAGCGAAACTGTTATTGTTTCAAGGCGATTTCAGCGGAGCAAAACCCTACTTGACAGAAATCATCAATTCAAATCAGTATTCCTTGACAGATAGATATCTGGATAATTTTGAGGAAGAGGATGAGAATAATTCTGAATCAATCTGGGAAATCCAGTTCTCAGAAGCATTCGGAAACGCGGGCGGATGGAATGCAGACGGTACAGGTATCGCAGAAGTAACTTTCAGAGGTCAGGAATACGGTCCCAACGCATGGAGAAACTTAATCCCTAACTCCGGCCTAGTCGCATCCTACGAAAGACCAAGTAACGGTGCCCCCAAAGAAGACCCAAGAGTAAGTTATAACTTCTATAGGTTGGGAGATACCTTCAACGGCGGAGCCAGTGTCTTGGATGAGACTACTGTCCAAGGGGACGTTAGCAAAGCGAGTTGGAGAAAATATCAGACCATATACAAGAGAGCTAATGAGAACACTCAGTCTGGCATCAATTTCAGAGCAATCCGGTATGCAGATATTTTACTGATGATGGCTGAGGTAGAGAATGAACTTACAGGACCAGCTACTGCATTGCCATATCTAAATCAAACCCGCAACAGAGCTGATGTAAAAATGCCAGAATATCCTACTGCACAGTTTCCTACCGGGACTAAAGAGCAGACAAGGATTGCAATCCAGCACGAAAGAAGAGTGGAAATGCCAGGAGAGCAAGTTCGAAACCGGGACATCCGAAGATGGAGAAGATTAGGCTTTTTACAAAGCGAACCTATCACAGGCTATCAGTCTAAGCATGACCTTCTTCCTATTCCCACAGTGGAATTAGATAACAACTCGGCCCTGAGTAATGCTGATCAAAATCCTGGCTACTAAGCCATTTGAATAAAATTTAATGAAAATAGCCGGATCTCTCCGGCTATTTTTTGTCTACACAATTGAGGATTTTTAGTTACTCTACCTTTATTACTTCTACCTTTTCGCTTACACCATTTTCATTGATTGCTTCAATAGTGAAAAAGTAATCTTTGGTACGATCCATTGTTTTAAGCCAATATTCGTTGTTGCCTAAAACCATAATACTGGTATAGAGTTTATCAGGGGCAGTACCATAATAAATGTTATAAGCGTAGGCATTATCCAAGGGTTTCCATTTGATAAAAGCACTTCGCTTATCTTTTTCAGTTCTTAGTACTACGAAGTCCTTTACTTTTCCCGGAGCCTCTCCGTTTCCATTTCCAAAAATTCTGAATCCACTAAGTGCAAATTTTCCAGTTGGCATATGTACATTTTCCAATTTGATAAAGCGTGCCTGGACCGTCTCGGGCAGTTCAATATAATCATGTGGTACGTCAGTCAGATTGGAACTTTTGTCCACCAAGACTTTCCATTTTCTTCCATCGAGAGAATAATGCAGAATGTATTGATGGTATTGATCCGTGCGTTTACCCAAACGATCTGTAGCCACATCCTGATCTGCATAGTTTATTTGTACGGCGTTGACAGTACTTATTTTTCCCAAATCTGTCTGAATCCATTCTCCCTTTTCGCCACTTTCAGCGCTCCAGTAAGTTTTGAGATCTTCATCATTGGCTTTATTAGCAGTGTAATTCCCCAAAGTAGAAGATACAGTCATTGGCTTGTCATAATTAAGCAACATCCATCCGGTAAATTTGCCCGGAGTCTGAGAATCAGGAAGATAATGCGGATAGTCTCCAAAAGCTAAATTCGACCACATCACGCCATCCTTATCAAAACCGGCAGGCCATATGCCAAGTCTCCTTTCAAAAGTGTTTTTGACTGATATCATAATGGTACTCACATGCCAATAGTTTTGATTTGTGTCCTGAAAAGTTGCCCCATGACCGGCACCTCGTGCAAAACCTCCAAGCTTTATGCTCAATGGATCAGACTGTGGGACAAATGGGCCTAGTGGAGAATCTCCCACTACTACCCCGTCAGCATATCCGCTAAATTCTGTTCCAGGCGCACCGTATTGGAGATAATATTTGCCATTGTGGTTTGTCATATGAGCTCCTTCCATAAATGGATCTAAGAATGTATTATCCATGTGCTCTCCGAACCTTTGCCACCCAAATCGCTTTGGCTCCAGCAGATACATTTCCTTCCTCGTTCCAATAGGATCCAGAGTTTTGCTATCCAACTCTATCCCGTAAAGTGGATACTTATTTGAGCTTCCATTGTACATGTACAATCTCCCGTCAGTATCAGTGAAAAAATCTGGATCCCAGCCTCCAATTTCAAACTTCTCTACCAAGGGTTTCCATTTGTTTCCAATCGGATCTGTACTCATCCAGACTGTAAAGTCTTTTTCATAAGTAGAACCCATTACGATTACTGTATCTCCCATTACTCCCACAGCTGGTGCGCATAATTCATCGTATACCTTATTCCACGGTCGAAGAAATAGTCTTTCATGAAAAGTCCAGTCCAGCAAATTACTACTACTCCAATAACCCCATTGGTTGGTACTAAAGAGCAAATAGTCACCTTTGTAATTTACAATTACCGGATCAGCTGTAGCACGATGTCTACCCCACTCACTGAAATTGGGAATAGGAGTGTATCCGTAATCTATATTGATGGGGTTGCAGTAAGTAGTCTGCTGAGCTAAGAGCGCGAAATTCATCTGAAAAACCACTAAAAGCAAAAATAGGTATCGGTTCATAATGGGCATATTAGGTAGTTAAATTTAAAGAACTATACCTGAAATGTGCTTACCAAATCTTCGTTTCCACGGAAGCAGAAAGACTTATTTTATTTTGAGCAGATCTATATCTCTATTATCAGAAATAAAAAAGTCCGACCATAAGGCCGGACTTTGATTCTCTGTATTTCAGATTAAATTAATAACCTGGGTTCTGTTCGATAGGAGCAGTATTGTTATTCTGCAATTCTGAAAGTGGGATAGGCCAAACAAACAGGTCACTGCTATAAGCCAGTGAGTGATCAGTAGGTATGGCAATTGACGTAGTATAGAATTCAATACTAGTTATAGATCTAGAAGTAGCTTTAGGAGGTATACCATTCATATCACCAGAACCTGAAAGTCTGTGAATATCTGGCCATCTTCTTCCTTCTGCAAGAAATTCTATTCTTCTTTCATTCCAAATCGCTGTAAGTAAATTAGCTCCGAGTCCATCTACTGTGTAAGCAGGTACTGAAGCTGGAAGTGCCCGACTTCTTACTGAGTTTAGTAAAGTAACTGCTGCAGCGGTATTTGCACCACCTAATCTTGCATTTGCTTCAGCTGCATTTAGTACTACCTCTGCAAATCTCAAAATATTATTAGGATCTGAGTATGTAGTTGCATCTGTATATTTATCCGTGAAAATACCTAAGGCAGATCTTGTAGTCAATAGCGTTCTACGAGTATCCTCAGGATTCCAGAAATCCGCTCTCCAGATGATTGGACTGATTTTCACCAATCCTCTAGCTCCAAGGTCTGGGTTACCATACATAGCTGGCAAAGCTCCATTTACACCTGGATTAGAAGTAGCGGAATTGATAAAAGAGAAGATATTATCTGTACTTGTGCTTCCTCTAAAAGGGGTAGCTGGACTAGCAGTCACAGCATACTTTGTAGCGAGCTTATTGTACTCAGCCAATACTCCTGTCCAATCTTCCATATGAAGCTTGATTCTAGACTTCAAAGCAATTGCAGCACCTTTATTTGCTCGTCCTGCATCTCCTTCAGGAAGAAATCCCTCTGCAGCATCCAGATCAGCCAATAATTGGGCGTAATCCTCGCCTACGGTAGTTCTACCTACTGCTTCTCCATCAGGAACTTTAGTTACATCATCAATACCAAAAGTTCTGTATGGAATACCCATAGCTGATGGATCATCAGAATACGGTCTTGCAAAGTGAACCAAAAGCTCATGGTGCGCCAAAGCTCTCAAAAACAGCATTTCGCCTTTGTAAGCATTTCCTTCTTCAGAAGTCAACACGCCATCGGTAACTGCTACATCTAAATTTGTAAGAATGATGTTCAACCTATTGATCATTCTATAAAGTGATATCCACATCCCCTGATTATTTGCAGAGTTAGGGCTGTAAGAATTATTATATGTGATCTCATAGAATGCTTGATCATTATACATATCCTCTCCTCTCATATCACCCTGCTCCACATTTGCAGCACCAAAAGGATAGCCTCTTTGTACAGCATCTGCATAGAAACCACGTTGCGCTGACTCATATACACCCAATACTGCCGATTCAATTCTAGGTGCAGTAGAGAATGCTTCAGCATCAGGAATCAAGTTTGCAGGTGACAATTCAGTTACATCACAGGCAGTAGTAAGGCCGACTACAGCAAGCCCCACAAGTACCATTTTGATATTTTTTATTGCGAATTTTTTCATTTCATTATTCTTTTTAGGTCCGATAAATTAAAAACCTACGCTTAGGCCGAGTGTATATGTACGCACGATAGGAGCGACATTCCAATCAACTCCGAACTGCCTTTGATTTGAATAACTATTCGCTTCAGGATCCAATCCAGAATATCCTGTGAAGGTAAATGGATTCTGTACCTGGGCGAAGAATCTTGCATTGGAAATAGCTCCGTTGAATGCAGATTCCAAAGCAGCTGCAGGAATAGTATAGCCCAACACAATATTTTGGATTTTTACATAATCACCTTTCTCCACAAATCTTGAATTGGCAACTGAGTTTTGCCACATGTTCTGATCTTGACCTGAGTATAGCTTCGGCACATCAGTTACCTGACCGCTTTCAGTCCATCTATTAAGGATACTTGCGTGATTATTAGAGAAACCCATTCCAAGCAATCCTCTTTGGGATTCATTTAAGATATAATTACCACCTGAGAATCTGGTAAAGATTTCTGCGTCAAAGTTTCCAAATGTAAAGCTGTTTGACCAGCCTCCTTGCCATTTAGGTAAAGTACGTCCAAGGAAATCTTGAGTTGGACCAGAAGCAGCTGTAGACACATCAGATGGATTAGCAGGATCGTATGTCTTGAATCCAATGGCACCTGGCGTTAAGTTATACTGAACAATATCATCTCCAGAATAGTACATTGGGTTACCATTAGTTGGGTTAACTCCAGCCCATTTAGCACCGTATAGTTCCCCAATTGACCTACCTTCCTGAGTTCTGTTATAAGCGCTTGTGATAGGGCTATTCAAGTTAGTAAGTTCATTTTTGATGAAGGTAACGTTGAAGTCAGTATCCCAGGAGAATTTCCCTCTATTGATGACATTGGAAGCTACTCTCAGTTCAAAGCCTGAATTAGTCATTGCGCCAATATTTTGGTTAATGCTGTTACCAGGAACTCCTAAAGATGGAGCTGTCGGTGCTGCCAGGATCAAACCATCCACATCATTATTGAAATAATCTGCGGCAATTGTCACCTTTCCGATTGTTAAATCCAACCCAACGTTTAGTTTTTTGGAAGTTTCCCATTGAAGACCTGAATTGGCAATTCTGTTATAACCAATGCCAGCGCCTGCTCCACCCAATACAGGAGCATAACCGCCGAATGCAGCAAAAGAATCAATATCTGTGTTACCAACCTCAGCATAAGAAGCTCTAAATTTCAAATCAGAAATCAGCTCAGAATTGAAGAAAGCTTCGTCAGAAACTCTCCATCCAACAGATCCCCCAAAGAAGGTACCTCTTTTGTTATCCCCTACTAAGTCGGAAATACCATCATTTCTAAGTGTAAATGATGCTAAGTATTTGCCTTTGTAGCTATAGTTTAATCTACCAAAATATGAATCAAAACCTCTTTCCGTATAACTACCTGATGAGAATTGATTGTTATATGATCCTGTGATCAAATTGTTTCTTCTGTAATAATCATCAGAAATATCTGTTCCGGATCCGCTAAAACCGTAATACTTAGCAAATTGATATTCCAAACCTGCAGTTACATTCAAGCTATGATCTTCAGCAAAGACTGTCTGATAGTTCAACGTATTCTGCCAGTTCCAAAGGAAAGCAGGGTTAGTAGCCATGTATACGCTACCGTTTGAACTTCTACCATCACCATGTCTAGCATCTAAAGACTGGAAATCATCTGCCAAAGTCAAATCGACACCTATTTGGCTTCTCGCTGTCAATCCAGTCACTATATCAACTTCACCATAAGCATTTCCTATTACTCTGTGCGTGCGGCTTCTATAGATATTATTATCGATCACAAATCCAATGTTCGGAATATTGTTGTCCGGTCCGGCAAGGTTATTTCCAAATCCTGTCGTAGCTCCATTTGGTGTAACATTATATCCGTCAAATGCTGTATTTTCCTCATCGTAAATAGGCACGTTTGGTAAAGCACGGGTTGCATTGTAGATCGCTCCCGATAGAGAGTTAGATCCATTGTTTAGACCCAAAATCTCTGTATATGAGTACGACATTGACATTCCTAATCTTACAGCTTTTGAGATACTGTGGTCGACATTTGCTCTGAAAGAATATCTACTTAATTCATTTGGCTTAACTGCTGACTCCTGATCTGTATATCCTAATGAAAAGAAATACTTTGTAGCAGCAGATCCACCTGAAATGGAAAGATTGTGCTGCTGCACAAATCCCTTTCTAAAGATAAGATCTTGCCAATCTGTATTGACACCTGGATTTGCCAATGCTGGCTGGTTAGCATTTGTTCTTTTCTCATTAGCAATGATAACAAACTCATCACCTGTCAGTAAATCAAATGTGTCAACTGCTTCGTTGAAACCCATAGACGTATTATAGCTCACTTTTGCTTTTCCTTCAGCACCTCTTTTAGTGGTGATCAATATCACACCATTTGCAGCTCTAGAACCGTAAATCGCAGAAGCAGATCCATCTTTCAATACTTCGAAAGAAGATATGTCAGATGGATTAATGTTTGCCAGTGGGTTAGAATCATTGACAGCAGACCTGTCCGAACTTACTACGGGAACTCCGTCAATTACAATAAGGGGACCAGCTCCAGCGGTAAGTGAATTCACACCTCTGATACGGATAATGGGAGCAGCTCCCAAAATACCACTTGGTGTTGTAATTGATACGCCTGGTGCACGACCTGCTAGTTGCGACTCAAAAGAAGGCGCAACTAAGTTTTCGATTGATTTAGAATCAATGGAAGTCACCGAACCGGTTATCTCTCTTCTTTCCTGAGTACCATAACCTACTACTACCACTTCGTTAAGTGTCTTTACATCCACGTCCATTGTAACATTGATAACGGAACTGGAACCAATTGGCATCTCCTTAGTCAGGTAGCCAACGAAGCTAAATACAAGAGTGGTCGCATCAGCGGGAGCATCGATAGAATAACTACCGTCGAGATCTGTAATTACGCCTTGCGTAGTACCTTTCACCACTACACTCGCACCCGGTATGCCCTCAGGCTCTTCGGCCGAAGTAACCCTACCAGTGATGGTCTTACTTTGCGCCAGAACTGACGCGAGCGTCAGAATGGTGAAAGCAAAAGCTAATAAAACTTTCTTCATAGGTTGAACATTTATGTTAAGTTATTTTTATTACGAATATGATCGGAAAGTTTCAAATCAAAAAAAAATAGCATTGAATCAAAATCAAAATCTAAAAATAGATTATACTGAAAAAATGTTAAAAGATTAAATATTACAAATTTTCACCCTATTTCGAGCCTAAAACGAAATAAAGTTTCATTAATACCTTTAATGAAACTAATAATCATTGTTATTTACAAGAAAAAATATACAAAATATCGAATTACAAAGTTTTGCATTTAGTAATAATCACCTAATACTAAACTTCAACTCAATTTTGACGAACAATATTCTTCCCCAGATTAAAATAGGATTAAAAAATTATTAAATCTATCGTTACTGAAATTTCATGATTTGATCGAATAAAAATAATATTTCGAATAACTTAAGAAATGAGAAACATTATACTTAATCAAAAAAAGATATAAAAAAATCATTTCTGATCTGAATTTCTCTTAAAAAAAATCAAATTCTTCAAAAACTCTCCCCTAATTTCAATTTTTTTGAGCATTTCCATGTGGTCTCAATTCTTTTTAAAAGCATAATATGACTTACTTCTAATTTTCCATCGATATTCATTTCAGTAGAAAATTGAAGCATATTTTGAAATTGGGAATTCTTAATGTCTTTGAAGGCTATAGTCATATGAGGATGAAAATTCCTATCACTTAACTCATTAACTAGGTTCAATTCTCTTTTACAAAAAGAGTTAAGAGCTTTTTGAAAATCAAATAATTCTTGTCCAGCTTCTACATTTAGGTAGATAACTCGCTCTCCGAAAGTACGAACACCAGATACTTTAACAGTAATAGGATCATATTCACCCACAAACCCGCTTAGCTTTTCTATTAGCTTTTCCTCTTTAGCCTCGTTGTAAACAAATGGCATCTTCACTGTAATGTGAGCAGGGGATTTAAGTGCGTACTTCGCTTGAAACCGATCCCGAATTTCCAATTTCAAACCTGTAATTTGCTCCTGAAACTCCCCTTCTGGAACTATCGCCAAAAAATACTTTTGCATCACTTTCATTCCATCTGCCTTAAATTCTTGTTCGATTCATCAGGCTAAATTACCTCGAAAAAGAATTCATCAGGTAAAAACAAAAAAACTATTCGATAAACTGGATCAAAGCTTTAAATTAAGGGGAATTAACCCCAAACAGCTATGAAGTATTTTTATAAGGTCATGATAGGCCTCGACCTTACCGAGATGGATGATATCCTGATCAAAAAAACAATTATAATTCTCAAGTTCTTAGGAATAGATAAATGTTATTTTGTGCATGTCGCCAAAGACTTGGCAATTCCCCAAGAAATATTAGATAATCATCCTGAGCTGCTAGCTCCTGGTGATGAATCCATAGAAGCCCTGATTCATGAAAAATTAAAGCAGTACGATTTTCCTCCATCTATGGACATAGAAGTGTTCGCAGAGGAAGGCGCTCATCCTCTGGATACTTTTGTGAGATGGGCTAAAATAAAGGATGTGGATTTGATAATTATGGGCCGTAAGGAAACGCTAGAGGGATCTGGCTCTTTGGCAAAAGGTGTCGCCAAAAAAGCACCTTGCTCCATATTACTTCTTCAGGAAAAACGACCTCCGGGTCTACCGAAGAAGATCATGATCCCAACTGATTTTTCAGATCACACGGATTTGATCTATGATTTTGGGGAAAGAATATCCGAGGAATTAGATGCGGAATTAATACCTGTCCACTTATACGATGTTCCTCACGGCTACTCAAAAACAGGAAAGAGCTACGAGGAATTTGCGGAGATAATGAAGGAAAATGCCAAGAAGGATTACCAACGCTTTATCAATAAATTTGGCCATAAAGAACTTGAATGCCATTTTATTCTGTATGAAGGCGATACGCAAGGCAAGGCGCTGGTGGAAGAAGGTCAAAAGCTCGGTGCAGATATGATTCTACTTGGTTCAAGAGGTAAGACAAAATCCGCAGCGATTCTTTTAGGAAGTGTTGCAGAAAAGTTGGTAATGGCCAATAATGTGCTTCCTATGTTGATCTTTAAGAAAAAAGGTGAGACTATGGGATTCTTTGAAGCACTTTTTAAAGTGTAGAGAGGTTTTCTCAAAAACTGACCTGATCCACCTGCCCTTCATACTAATGGAGGGCTTTTTTTGGATCCAATTTTTGCTTTGGAAAGTCTTTTGTAAATTTATTTAGCAAAAGAATTTCTCTCTCTCACTACTTATGGCCATAAAAACAAAAAGTCGCGGGTTCAAGTGAATTCTTCCAGCTCAAAATATAAAATCAGAGTTTTTAGGCCCAAGAAATGAAAATAATTGAACGTTAGTCCCACTTAGCATTCATTTCAATTTCAAAATTGAGCAAAGAATCCCCGAGGCTGATTACTTTTGTGATTATTTATTAGCCGAAACGCCTTTAGGGCAACGCATGAGTTTTATTTCGAATTTATTTTCACCTTCCGACAATCCCAACTCGTTGGGAGCAAAATTTAGAAACCAGAGACAAAAAGATTTTGAAGAGTTATTCTTTAAGAATTTCTCCAAAGAAGATCCAGTAAGGGTACTTGATTTGGGCGGAGCATCCTATTTCTGGGATACGAGCAGGCTACTCACTATGCCAAATATTGAAATCGTACTTCTCAATTTACGCAAAGAAAAAACCTCTCACCCAAACATTAATTCTGTGGTAGGAGATGCCACCTATATGCCGGAATACGATGATAATAGCTTTGATCTGGTATTCTCAAATTCTGTGATAGAGCATCTATATTCTTGGGAGAATCAGAAAAAAATGGCAGATGAAATTATGCGTGTGGGGAAAAAACATTTTATCCAAACACCTAACCGAACCTTTCCTATAGAAGCACATTACGCAATTCCATTTGCACAATATCTCCCTCATGATTTGCTATATTTTTTCCTTACCAAAACAAAACTGAGCAGGCTCCAAAAATGGAATCCAAAAGATGCTCAGCAATATTTGGATGAAATACGTCTGCTTGATATCAAGGAAATGCAGCTACTGTTTCCAAACTCTAAAATGTACCAGGAAAAATTTATGGGATTGGTCAAATCAATTTGCGCTCACAATTTGTCTTAATCAGCAAATTGCAACCGGACTAAGTTTGCATAGAAGCCATCTTCTCTTCCAAGCAAGTCTGTATGATCACCTTGCTCCACAATTTCTCCATCGCTCAGCACATAGATCCTGTCTACTTTTCGGATAGTTGCCAATCGATGGGCGATAATTATTGTGGTTCTTCCTTTCATCAACTCATCCAAAGCTTCCTGAACCAAATGTTCTGATTCTGCATCCAAAGACGAGGTAGCCTCATCCAATATAAGAATGGAAGGGTCTTTTAATATCGCTCTGGCAATGGCCACCCTCTGTCTTTGTCCACCGGAAAGCTTGACTCCTCTTTCTCCCACTAAAGTATCTAAGCCGTCAGGGAATTGGGAAATGAATTGCCAAGCATTGGCTTTTTTAGAAGCTAAAATGAGTTCTTCCTCAGTCGCATTCGGTTTTGCGTAAGCAATATTTTCTCGAATAGATCCCCCGAAAAGCAATACTTCCTGAGGCACCATGCCTACATGAGAGCGGAGATTTTGTAAATCCCACTCATTCAATGGACGATCATCCACCTTAATTGAGCCCTTCTGTACGTCATAGAAGCGCATCAGCAATTGTATAATGGTTGATTTTCCCGCGCCAGAATGTCCGGCCAAAGCTACTTTTTCTCCAGGATTCACATGAACAGTCAGGTCCTTCAATACTTCCATTTCAGGCCTGGTCGGGTAGTGAAAACCTACGTGATCAAAGGTTATTTTTCCTTGGAAATTAGCAGTTTTTTCTCCCGTTACTGATTCTGGCTCTTCATCCAATATTTCCAATACCCGCTCTGAAGAACCTATAGCTTTCTGTACTTGTCCATATATGTCACCCAAGCCGGCGATCGATCCGCCAATGAACGTAGTGTAAAGCACAAAAGAAACCAGCTCACCAACACTCATATCCCCCGAGCTCACCAAACTCGCACCATACCACATCACAGCCACTATTCCTCCAAACAAAGCAAAAATTATAAATGAGATAAATGCTCCCCTATACTTTGCCGCTTTTAGTGCTACACCCACTACACGATTCAGTCCAGCACCATATCTGGTGGATTCAAATACTTCTCCTACAAAAGATTTCACAGTACTGATAGACTGGAGAGTCTCCTCCACTATCACGTTGGCTGCGGCCAGTTCATCTTGTGTGCTTTTGGAAAGCTTTCGGATAAATCTCCCAAATACCATCGCAATCACTACCAACACAGGAAAAGTAGCTAACATGAAAAACGTCAGCTTGGGGGTATTGACCATGAGAAAAATAACTCCTGCTACTAGCGTAACCACCTGTCTAAAAAGCTCCGCTAATGTCACGGAGAAAGTATCCTGAAGCATACTTACATCTGAGGTAATTCTGCTGATTAATTCTCCCGTCCTTCGCTTATCAAAAAATGTCATTGGCAAGCGTACCATTCTTGAATATAAAGCAAGGCGAATATCCCGCATGGATCTTTCGGATACCAATGCAAAAAGCCAAACCCTGAAAAATGAGAAAATGCTCTGCACTGCTAATATTCCTACCAAAATCAGCGCAATGGAATTAATATCGCTGACTATCCAATTCGTTCCTTGTGCAGTATCAATAAGCTTCCCTGCCACGAAAGGGAATGTAAGCAACGTCAGGGAAGAAAATAAAAGGAAAATAAGCCCCAAAAAGAATGATCCTTTGTAAGGCATTAAAAATTGAAAAATGCCTCCCAGTTTACTTAAATTCTGCTTATTCAACTTCCTCTTTTCATTCTCTTCCAAAGCAGTTCCTCTTTTCTTAGCCATCCTTTAATTTTGGTATTGAGGGCACAAACTTAAAGCTTTTTTGCAAGGATTTCTGCAGTAAAAGTGAAAGGTTTGAATAACAGCTATGACTAATAAATGAAGGGAAGAAAAAATGCGAATTTATTCCTCACAAATTTCCACAGAAACAATCCAATTAATGCTAGTTAGATTTCCAGCATTTAAGCATCTCATCCTCACATTTTGCAAATCCTTTGACCCGTTCTATAAATAAACTGCTACAGATCTAAATGAGGAAGTAAGCCACTACCTGCCCAATTGCGCATCAACTAATTCCCGTTTTAGCTTTCGCTCCCGATCAAGCATATTCTTGCGGTGATTGTCAAATTCCTCCTGCACTTCAGCCAAATCTTTCTGAGCCTTTTTGATTTTTTTAAAGCTACTGAAATATTGAAAAGAGAAAATAGCTAGCGCTCCTGCTAGCACAGCAACTAGTATCCACATAAAAGAGGAATAGACTGCTTTATGAATCCCCATTCCTAAAAAAGAAAAATTATCCTTTTCAGCGATCGCTTCCTGTTTCTCTGTCTCAGTAGAAACCAGCGTATTATTTAAGTTTCCAATAGAATCTTTTTGGCTTGCTATCAATCCTTTAAGATCACTCACTTCCTGTCTCATTGTCCGCATAGAATCCAGCATGTTGGACTTGAGCTGATCGAGATTGGTACGCTTTACTACTTTATATTCCTGGAAGTTATTTGAGATGCTGTAGATATAATCAAACTGGCTATCGATAGTGCCGGAATCTAAAGAACCTTTATTCTCTTCCACTTCTTGAGCATAGGAAGTCGAGAGAGAAATCATTAAGGATAGTAGAATCAGATTAAGGCGGAATAATATTTTCATCGGGAAATAAATTTTCAAACTGTAATGAAACGCTTCAATCCCCAATAAACATGCCTTGACAAGCTTATGCAAGTTTGAATTTCATAAATGTATAAATATTTAGTTTATAAAAATATCACTTTTCATTGATTTTCAGACAATTAAGATGTATTTTAAATTTATATTTTTAATCTAATTTTTTATGAAGCTCAAGACACTTAGAATTTGGCTTTTTTTATTGCCAGTCATCGGAATCATTGGAGTACTCCTGTATGTACAAGCTACAAATAATCAGAGAGAGCTAGAAAATCAACTCCTCCGAAGCATGGAAGCATCCAAAAATGACATCGTGAGAGCATTAAGCGATTACTACGACAGGGTAGACGCGTATTTCATGCAGCACGGAGCATCCATTGCAGCCAAATCTTTAACGACAAAAGAAGAGTCAAACAAGTTGACAATCATAAATCCTTTCAAACCCGCCTATTCTAACGGAAGGATTTTAAATGAAGACTTCCAGCCAAAAGATAGCCTTTTCATTAAAAACGGAGCTATTTACAGGAAAGATCTTAAGGTAAAAGTTGATAAAATAATCGACGAATTAAATAAGCAGAATATTCTTAAACCTTTGCAGATCAGGGACGAAAGAAAAAATGCCGTTGATCAAAATTCTGATGTTTCCTTAGTTGTCGACTTGGAAATCCCAATTTTTGAGCTCCTTAGAAAACAAGAGACCAATAAAATTTTCGAGCGCTTTTTCCTTACAGATAAAGTCGGAAACATAGTGTATCCCGATACAGAATATGGTGTTAGCTTGTTCCAGCCCACCGATTTGAAAATCGATACGCTAGGAGTTACCCATGCAGGAGCATCGATGGTCCCTATTAAGTTTTCTGAGAAAGAATCCAGGGCCTACATTTCCCCCATCCAGATTAATAGTCTAAAACTCTACACAGTAGGCGTCATCTCAGAGGACACCCATCAGAAAGTAGGTCTGCGGCTTAATTTCACTGTCCTCAGTATACTTCTTTTATTTTTGATGGTGCTGATAGCGTTGATCCCGATTTTGGGAATAATGAATCTGTCCAAAGGCGACAACCTAACTCAGGACAAAGTGACCAAAGTGGGTATTTCCTTATTGCTTCTTACAGTCATCATAGGATTTGCCAGTGCACAGTTTAAAAATAAACCAGATGATATAGGCTCCAAAAAGACGTTGGTGGATAGTCTTTCAGCATCTCTTGAGGATTCCCTTACATTTTATCAGCATAAGTTGAAGTCAATGATCAAATCTAATAATTGGACATCAAAAGAATCCAACTATAACGAGCTTATCTGGTTTCGGGACGATGGCTTTGTAAGGAAGATTTTCTACAGAGGGAAAGATGAAACGCTGGATTTTCAAGACGCGCCTTCCTCTGTAGACCTTAGCACCAGGATTTACTATTCCTATTTCTATGACCAAAGGAATGTCAACAATCGGAATGGCTTCTTTTTAAACTCACATTATAGCCGGTTTGATGGAGAACTTGAATCAGTAATCTCCAAGAATTTCTACGCAAATGATGAAAATGAAAAAGGTGTAAGAGCAATTACTTTCCGCTTAAACACGGATCCAAGTATCAGCGAAAATTATAGATTTCTTGTTTTTAAGAAAACTGGAAAAATCTTGCTGAAGAGCAAAAAAATAACGTCTCCGATCGACAATATCGAAGAAGGAATAAGTCCTGAAAAATGGCTGGAAATCAGCTCACTGATGGAAAACAATACAAATTCTCATCAGCAGATCCGTACTTCCTTATATCTGAATGGGTACCAATACAATGGCATACTGAAAAAAATCAGTGGAGTTAATTACGATCAGGATATTTGGATGCTTTTTTTGGTCAATACAAATTTGTCGCATTCTTATGCATCTCTTGTCTCAGCAGAGTCGCTTTTATTTGTTTTAGTTTATTTCTTAAGCTTAATTTTTAGTCTAATCATTCAAAAAAATTCCCGCAGATTTAAAAATAAGCACGGTACAAAATCATTCTTATTTTCCTGGCTGGAACCCACAGAGTCAAACCTTCCTCATCTAACATACCTTACTCTTTGCCATGCATGCTATGGAATTCTCTTACTGATCATCTATTACAATTGCGCAATCAGCCACATCTATTTCCTTGTTTTGATGATTTTTTCCGGCTTTTTGGTGTCTTTAGTCAACCTCTCCACATCTATTGGAACTGACCCTTCCCTAGATCAAACAGAATTTAAACTGAAGAAATATTCAGTTAGGACGCTTATACTGGGAGGGATTGTGGTTATGCTGTTTTTATGGATTGCACTCCAAATCCACGAAATTGTAATTCCAGCTTTGTTTTTGTTATTGATATCATCAGGCTTCATCTTAGCATGGTTTTTTTTAGTTAAACCCGTACAGAAATTACTATTTGTACGCAGCAGAGTAATGACACTTCCTATGTTCCTGGGAGTTTGGTTTTTGATTATCGGGTTTCTTCCGGGTTATTTTATAATGTCGAAAACACAGCAATTCGAACAAACAGTTTGGGATAAGCAGCAACTGACGATAAAAAAAGTGGCACTCGAAGAGGATATTGACCATACGCATCTGTACGAAGAAAGCAGAAGAAACTGGCTGTCCCTGATAGCAGATCCTTTTGATAGCAAAATCAGTAATTTTATAGCTCCTAACATTGAGACCATTCATGATGCTGTCAGAAGTCCTCAAAAACTAAACCCGACTTTGAAGAGCATTTTTCAAAATGGGACGATTGCATCGGTGTTCTTCATCATGTTTGTACTGCTCACCAAACAACTTCAGAGTATCATTTTTTTTCCGATTTTGGTGTTGAAGACCAAGCCTACCAATTTGCATTCACAACGCATATTTATTACCTGTCCAGACTCCGCTCTAATATTGGATTTTGTAAAGCAACACATTTCCCAAATCGATAATCTGGAAATTATCGACTTGTCAATGATGGTTCCCTTCGCAGACATTACTTTGAATCCTGTTAAAAGCATTTACCTCTTCATTAATTTCCACTGTAGAAAAGATAAACTTGAAGTAATCAACTTGATTGGCAAAAAAGATTTTAAGGGAAAGCAGATGATCATGACCTCTGGCAAAACTTGGCATGAGACATTTTCCACAATTGAAAATATTGACGATAGGATACTTTTTGCTGAGACATTCAGCGATTATGAATTCTTCATTTTACCTCTAGATGCAAGTCAATATTCTTCAGAATACAAGGGTGTGGTTAACCCACTTTATCTTCAAGCAAAAAATGAAGAGGAGCTTCAACTATCCACAGCCAAATTCGCAGACATTTGGTCGGAGCTGAATTTTCAGGAAAAGTTAGTTTGTCATGAATTTGCCCTGGAAAGGTTTTTAAACAAGGCGAGGTTAAAAACCATCCACGAACTGTTCAAGAAAGGCCTTTTGGCCGAAAAGGATGCAAAACCAAACTCCTTAATAAATCACTCTAAAACAGAATATTGGAAACGGTATGAATTCTTTAGCCGACTGTTCCAGATTTACATTCTCACCTATGTGAGCGAAGAAGAAATCAAAAGTTTCAGTGAATTTGAAAGCAAAAACGGCAATGCCCATCTCATCCAAGTTTCTGCTTTAAGCTTTGTGTTGATTTGCTTTGCCTTGATTGGTTTCTTTAACAGATCATTCTTTGATCAAATCTACGCTTACCTGACAGGTTCAGTTGGTTTGATAGGAAGTATTTATACTATATTAAATAGTGGCATAGCCAACTTCAAATTTGGCAAACCCAAAGCCTGAATGTGCACTATACTTCCTTAACGGTATCAACCTGAGAAGCAATCCAGGCAGGTCTTGAAGATGCTAAAAAAGTAATTCCGATCATCGCTAAACTTATCCAAAGGAAGTCGCTCCAGATCATTTTCACAGGATAGGCATCAACTACCGCAGAAGTAATCCCAAGTGACACCAAACCAAAAGATTGCTGAATCCAGCATACCAAATAGCCAAGAATCAACCCTATCAAAGCTCCGCTAAACGCAATCAGTGCTCCTTGCTTTAGAAAAATTCTTCGGATTAATCTTTCCTGTGCTCCCATGGCTTTCAGCACAGCGATGTCTTTCTTCTTTTCGATAGCAAGCATACTCAGAGAGAAGAAGATATTGAAAGAGGCAATCGCCAGAATAAAGGTAAGGGTGAGAAAGGTAAATAGCTTCTCCATTTTGACAGTGCGGATTAGCCCGGCATGTTGCTCGTCCGCATTTTTCACTAGGAAATCATCACCCAAATGAGCCTTCAGGCGTTTATGAACATCACTTATAGAATATCCCTCTGCTACTTTTACTTCCAATGAAGTTCTTTTATCACCATATTTAAGCAGATCCCGGACAAAGAAAAGTGGAGCAATCACGTATTCATCATCAAATTGGCGCTCTCCAATACTGAAATAAGCCACAGGATCCAATACTGCTGATGCGTAAAATTGGGAAGGATCTATGGTAGCTGCACTTCTAGGGGCTTTTGGGTAGTATATCTTGAGCGGGACATTCACATTATCCAGATTCACAGAAAGGAAAAAACCCACGCCCCGGCCTAAAATTGCAGCCGGATTTAGTTCCGTTCCAAGGGTAGTATCTCCCCAGAAATAACCTCTTGAGAATCGATCCTGATCCAGAAAATTATCCGAAACACCCTTTAATCTGCCAATCATCTGATTGCCATTATAATCCAGCAATGCATTGTCTTCAATCACTTCTGTAAGAATAGCTACTCCATCCACGCTTCTGATGCTATCCAGCCATTCCTCACTGGTCATAAAGCTTTTTCCGACGGTAGCCTCAATTTTCAGCTCAGCATCAAAGCTGGCAAAAAGACCTCTAATCAGATCCTCCAGCCCATTAAATACAGACATGACAATCACCAACGCCATCGTGCCCACGGCGACTCCTATCATAGAAATCCTGGACAAAATGGTGATGAAGTTCCGCTTCTTTTTGCTGCGGAAATATCTGGAGGCTATGAAAAAACTGAGATTCAACGATAGCTGTATTAATCCTCTTCCTCTTGGTCTTCTTCCTCTTCCGGAGCCGGTGGGATAGACAAATTGGAAATTACTTTATCCATATGCTGGGCATAGGCAGCAGAATCGTCAGGGAAAAAGGCGATTTCAGGAATTACCCTTACTGATTTCCCGATTCGCTTAGCTAGCTGATGTCTGATTTCCTTCTTGTGCTCATTGATCAAGTTAAAGGTAGCTTCAGGCTCCGCCAGCAAAAAGCTGAGGTAAACTTTTGCCAATCCCAAATCCGGGCTCATCAACACTCTTGTGATAGTCACCATAGCCCTGCCGACTAGATGTTTGGATTCTTTTTGAAATATATCACCTAGCTCCTTTTGGATGAGTTTGGCGTATTTTTGTTGTCTTTTACTTTCCATATAAAGTATTTGTGGTACAAATTTAGCGAAATAGTTGGGCAAGCTTTAATTTCGGGCAAAACCAACCAAACACTCTTCTCCAATTTACCTTGTTTAGCTTTTTCAAATTAAATGATCCCTTCAGGCTAATCGGCATAGGAATATACATTCTGTTGTTGACAATCGTCTATTTGACTCTCAATCCTTTCCCGATCACCAATCCACAATTGATGTGGATGCTGCTTGGAGAACGGCTTGGACAAGGGTATTTTTTGTATCAGGACATCATAGATGACAACGGGCCACTTTCCGCAGGGTTCTTTACTTTCATGGATTGGACCTTTGGGAGGAACTTGTTTGCTTATGAAGTAGTGGGTAGAGTTTTAATATCACTACAGATACTTTATTGGAACTCCATGTTGATCAAGTTCCGTGCTTTTGATGTAAATACTTACCTGCCGGCAATCATCATGGCAGCATTATTCCATTTTTCCTTTGACATGTTGAGCTTGAGTCCAGTGTTGTTAGGAAGTACATTTCTGATATTAGCTCTTGGTCAACTGTTTTCCCAAACAGTTCTTCAGAAGGATACAAGTGAATCTACTTTGCTAATAGGAATTTATGCGGGACTAGCTACGGGGTTTAATCCAAATTATATACTTTTTCTTCCCTACATGATATTTACGGGTATTGCCATCAGTAGCTTTTCCTTTCGTCAATTGATGCTTTCTTTAGTTGGATATTTTCTTCCTCTTCTGCTGATCTCCGTATTCTATTTTTGGAACGATGGACTGGAAGAAGCGATCCAGATCTGGCCACTCACTTTTCTTTCCCAGAAATATGAATACCAGTCTCTGTTAAACTGGCTGATTATTGGAATTTTCCCTCTTTTCTTAGCTGTGGTTGGCTATTTTATGGCCACAGTCCTACGTGGCTCTACGATCAATCAGCAAAAGCAAAGGCAGCTCATCATAATTTGGCTACTCTTTTCGGTTGCCGAGTTTTTCGTTATCAAGAAGCAGGCTGCGTATCAATTGGTGATTTTGATCCCTGGGCTCACCTATTTGATCACGCAATTTTTCCTGAACATCAAAAAAGAATTTATCGGCAAAATCGCTTTTTATCTCCTCGTCATAGGTCTTCCTGCATTCAGTTTTTGGTATTGGCAAAGGACTATTAATGATTCAGAGTATTTTGTGGATAAAACCGATAAAGAATACACGGGAAACATTTTGGTGCTAGGGGACAATCTTAGTCCGTATCTAGAATCCAGCTTGGGAGGTCCGTTCCTGAATTATCGCTTGAGCAAACTATACCTAGACCAAGAAAGAGGTCTAAGGGAAAAGGCGAGACTCTTTCAAATGCTTCAAAAGCAAAAACCTGCTATTGTGATAGATCCAAATGGAGATTTTGAGAAATTACTTAAGCAATTCCCAGCGTTGGAGGTACAATACAGCAAAACTTCAACTAATATTTTTAAGCTGAAGTAAAAATTACTAAACTCAATTTTAGCATTGGTATTAATCATTTGAATATCAATGTAATAAAAGTTACTTTTAGATAGGCCTTGTTAGCGCATTTACCTGGCTTTTTCATTGAAAAATTTCTGCAACTTAAAATACCCTAAACTCTTCGGAGAATTCAAAGTTGCCGGAAATAGTTAATCCTTTGTTTACCAATAGTGAAAAAGCTCAAGGTTGATGTGTGCAAATCTTGCATTTCAAATCTTTAAAAGTTGAGAAAACTGAGCGAATGCAAGGCTCTTTTTAGTCCTATATTTTTAACTATTGGTTCAATGGAGCAGCACAGTATAATTAGCGAATGCACCTTACTTTCTGAAGGTCTTCAGCACTATCTTACACTCAACAGACCAGCAAAAGTGGATATGATTTCTCTGAAAGAGATCAAAAATAAAGGAATTACCTCTTTTAGTGTGAATCACTTTATTTGGCTTGATGTAATTCCTGAAATCAAAAAGCTTGTCAAATTAACCCAGAGTCTGTGTCACCAAAGACCTTTGCAAAAGGTATTGGTATTCGGTGAATTCAGAGATTCAGCTAGAATCAGATCAATATTCAAGGCCGGAGCTTCTGGATATTTGCTTTCCAACTGTGGAAAACAAAGCATTGATGGAGCTATTCAGCAGCTAAATAATGGGGGTTATTTTGTAGATCCACAGTTGCTTAACGTATTAGAAGAAAGCCTTTTTCAAGCCAAGCCTGTCCTGTCAACAAACAATCTATTGACCAAAAGGGAAAAACAGGTGCTACAACTAATCGTAGATGAATATACGACCCATGAAATTGCAAATAAACTTTTTATCAGTTTCTGTACGGTCGAGACCCATCGCCTTCATTTGATCCAAAAGTTGGGGGTTAGAAATATGGCAGGTTTAGTAAGGGAAGCCATTTCTGCCAATTTAGTCCAATGATATCCATGAATTCCATGAGTTTTTAAAATCCATGAATACATGGAATTTATTGCAGGCATAATTGGTCAAATTTGATATTTCGTCTCAGAATTTAGACGGTAACCCTTCTCTGGGTAAACGTCTTTTTTCAGAGAAATTTTTGGCACCTTTTATTCTGCACCATGATAGATCAAGTTTTAAGTGCAATAGTTGAATTATTGAATGACCATATTGGCAATACCGAACCTGAGGTTTTGTTGGGAAATCTTGCCTTGATGGATTCCTCCCAGCAGGGTGCAGGCACAAATATCACCGATAGAGTCATTATGTCGGTGATCAATATTCAGGAGGAAAGTACGCTTCGAAATAACCCAGCCAACAAGCAAATCTATGACACTGCAGGCCTTCCCCGAGGTGTCTCCAGAAATCCCGGAATATACCTCAATGTCTTTTTGCTGATAGGTGCGAATAAAGAACAATACAGTACTGGACTTCAACGGATTTCACAGGTCATATCATTTTTTCAATCCAATTCCATCTTCACGGAAACACACATTCCCGGACTTTCAAATTTTGGGCTGGACAAAATCCTCCTAGACTTATACTCAGCCAGTTTCGAAGAACTTAACCAACTCTGGGGAATCATGGGAGGGAAATATATCCCCTCCGTGGTCTATAAAATGAGACTGGCATATTTCAGCAGTATAGAGGAAGGAATGGAGATTCCATTGGTGAAAACAATTGACTCCCAATTCACTAATAAGCGGCTATAATTATGGACAGGATTCTCGACAAGTTTGAAAAGTTATTCTCCATCCGAATTGCCCATGATGCCTTTCCTTTTGCCCCAACAAATGGTGGCTTCTTGACTCCACATGTCAGGATTAATCCTGATCCTACTACCGAGTCTATGTTTAGGAAGCATGCCATCCACTATCGATGGAAGAATGATATCTTGCTCTGCTTCGTAAAAATCCGCAACGGGGAAGATGCTCCATATTTCAGATTGCCCACGAGTTTCAGTGCCCGCTTTTTTATCAATCTGGGTGATCCCATAATCTCTCAAACAGCCGTAGCAGCTGATCACGGAAAGGGAAATATTTATCGCTTTCGGATCAATGTCAGAGCCTCGGCTACTTCCATGACTCTAGCCACTGCCACGCTAGGGCCCATCGCTTCTCTTGAGCCCGTGAAAACATTCAATCCAGGGAATCCAGGCTCTTGGAGCACGAGCATAGAAAATCTCAAGGGGGAGTTTGGAGTCATTGATCTGGTGACCGAAGGCTCTAGCACGCATCGATTGTATACGGACGTGTCAAATCAGCTTCTCTTTTACACCTCAGCCAATGGTAATGAAAAAGAACACCTGTTCACTATTCATTTAAATAATTAAAGAAAATTATAAACTAAAAATTATTTTCAAATGTCACAAATCAATGAATCCGCAATCAAGACGCCGGGAGTTTACATAAATGAAATCCCGCTCTTTCCGCCATCGGTAGCTCAAGTAGAGACTGCAATCCCCGCTTTTATCGGATACACGCAGATCGCCGTCAATGAAATCGGTGAGCCTCTGACCCAAGTGCCTACTAAAATCTATTCCTTAAAAGAATATGAAACTTACTTTGGCAAGGCCGAAAGTGAAGAAGGCATAAGCCTGACAATAATAAGGGAAACCCTTGCCGCAGATGCCACTATCACGGATCCATCTGAATTCACCATGTATTACAATCTCCGGATGTATTTCATCAATGGTGGAGGACCTTGCTATATCATATCTATAGGCAGCACTACTGACACGCCTGATTCGGAAGATTATGATAATGGGCTACTCGCCTGTGAAGCAGAAGATGAGCCTACCATCATTGTATTCCCGGATGCAATCAATACACTTGATGAAGGTGATTATTATACGTTGATGTCTTCAGCCATTGACTTGTGTGCAAAGTTACAGGATCGTTTTACCCTAGTAGATGTCCATACTCCGGGTACAAACAACACTACAACCATCAGTGGTTTCCGAACTGCCTTTACAAAAAATGACAATCTCAATTATGCAGCGGTCTACTATCCTTCACTGAAGACAACCTTTGATTTTGAATATAGTGAAGCGGATGTGGATGTAGTTATCAACACTGGTGGAGTAGATGCCGCAGCAGTGACTCTGGCATCTCTTCGCAGCAGTGAGACCGCTATCTACAATGCCTGTTTGGCCAAAATCAGGGAGAAATTGAGCCCTACTTTACCTCCTTCCTCTGCTATGGCAGGTGTCTATGCAAAAGTAGATGCCTCGAGAGGCGTCTGGAAAGCACCGGCAAATGTCTCTCTGAATGCAGTCTATGATCTAACTGCCAAAATCAGCGAAGCAGAACAAGGAGGAATGAACATCGATCCTACCACTGGCAAATCGGTGAATGCCATCCGAATGTTCCAAGGTAAGGGATATTTGGTCTGGGGGGCTAGAACCTTGGCTGGAAATGACAATGAATGGAGATACGTCAATGTGAGAAGGTTCTTCATTATGGTAGAGGAATCCTCCAAGAAAGCTACCATGCAGTTTGTATTTGAACCTAATGATGCTAACACCTGGGTGAAATTACGAGCGATGTTGGAAAATTACCTGACACTATTATGGAGACAAGGTGCGCTGGCTGGGGCAAAACCTGAACATGCCTTCTATGTAAGATGCGGGCTGGGCCAGACTATGACTGCTCAGGACATTCTCGAAGGACGACTCATCGTCGAAATCGGCATGGCTGCCGTCCGTCCAGCTGAGTTCATTATCCTACGTTTTTCTCACAAAATGCAGGAGTCCTAACCACTTTTTCTTAAAACTTTAAACCAGAATCATCATGGCTAATTATCCTCTTCCAAAGTTCCATTTTCAAGTTGATTGGGGTGGAACAAAAATCGGATTTACTGAAGTGACAGGTCTAGAAGTGACCATAGAGCCTATTGAGTACAGAGATGGCGCTAGCCCTGAATATTCCAAAATCAAAATGCCAGGAATGCAGAGCTTTTCCAACATTACACTCAAACGTGGCATTTTTAAAAGTGACAATGAATTCTACTTGTGGTGGAATACAGTGGCTTTGAATACTATTGAGAGAAGAGACTTGATCATTTCGCTCTTGGACGAAACCCACGCTCCAGTAGTAGTATGGAAAGTAAAAAATGCCTGGCCAATCAAAGTACAGTCTACCGATCTGAACAGTACTGGAAATGAAACGGCTATTGAAACCATAGAAATAGCTCATGAAGGGCTCACCATTGCAAACGAATAAGCTATGTTTCCTTATCCACCAGTAGGATTTCATTTTTCTGTCGTATTCCAATTATTTCCTCAAACCCCGAATGATTTTAGGTTCCAGGAGGTAAGTGGTCTGGACATGGAAATGCAAATGGAAACCATCGTAGAAGGAGGCCAGAATAGGTTTGTATGGGAGCTGCCCGTCCGGGCAAAATATACCGACCTGATTTTGAAAAGAGGAATGTTTATCGGCTCCGGGATTTTGATGTGGTGCAAAAATGCCTTCGAAAACTTTGTCTTCGAACCGGTGAATATCATCATCAGCCTACTTAATGAAAACCATATTCCTATCCAATCCTGGTACGTAGTCAATGCGATTCCTAAGAAATGGTCGGTTTCTAGTTTTAACGCCGAGCAAAATTCCATTGTTATAGAATCCATTACGCTGAGTTACCAATATTTCAACATCATCAGTCTGGATTCTGCCATTTCCTTGGTAGGCAATATCAGTGCATCAGGAAGTATTGGAATTTAATCCCAAAGATATGCCCATCGAGATACGAGAACTCCAAATCAAAGCAACCATAGGATCAAGTAATATTGATTCAGCTTCGCAAAGTTCAAAGCCTGCAAACCTGGATCGAATGAAGCAGGAGATTGTGAAAGAAGTCACTGAAAATGTGTTGAGAATGATTCAATTAAAATTGGAAAGGTAATGCTAGATCTAAGTCAAAAAGCTGAAAAACTATATGTCCAGGCCTATCGGGATGCAGAGTATCGAGAGGAGGTCTCCGGCAATAAATTCAATGCCTTAGTCAATCCCGCAAGCTATAGGGTTGCATACAAATTTGAATTCGATGAATCCCAGGCTCCAGGCACCTCCGGAACCAACATGAAATTCAATAGAATCCTTCCCGGAGATTTTAATTTCGACTTTTTGTTTGATGGTACCGGCGTGGTGAAAGATATGTCTGTGTTGAGTTTGGGTATTGCCAATCCCTTTGAAAAACCGGGAACTGTGACGGAACAGATCGAAGAGTTCAAACAAAAAATCATTGATTACCAGTCCGAAAAACATCGCCCCTATTATTTGAAAATCCATTGGGGAGAACTCCTATTTAAAGGTGTCCTGAAACAGATGGATATAGAGTACAAGGTTTTTGCACCGGACGGCAAACCTATCCGAGCTATCGCCAAATGTCAGTTTGCAGAAAGTATCGCAGATGTAGAGAGAGCTGCCAGAGAAAACCGGGAAAGTCCTGACATAACACACGAAAGGACATTTGGAGGTTCTGATCGATTGGATTTGTTGACTGAAAAAATATATGAAAAGAACACATACTACATCCAGGTAGCAGAATTGAACGCTCTGGACAGTTTTAGAAATATATCTGCCGGATCCAAAATCTATTTTCCCCCATTAGCTAAATAATTTAACTCCATGCCAACCTCAGCAACCAGAGACGTAGTCACTTATAAAATCCTATTGGGAAATGCCCCTTTTTCCAATCCGGATCAAGAAGTGTCTGGACAGATTCAAGTTGAGGAAATGATCATATATAATGAGTTGAATAAAATCCCCTATGCCACTATCAAAATATTGGATGGCTCAGCAGCAGACTCCGACTTTGCGATCAGCAGTAGCGGAGAGTTTGCGTTGGGAAAAAGCATCAACATACAAATGGGCTACAGCTCAGATGATGAATCAGTTTTTAGGGGAATCATTGTTTCCAAATCACATCTGGTGACATCCACTAGATCCAATCTTTTGCTTACCTGCAAACACGAGTCGGTAAAGATGACCATCTCCCCAAAAAGCCGACACTTCAATGACCTTACTGACAAGGACATAGTAGAGCAACTTTTAAGCGAAAATGGGCTTACTGATTTGGATATTCCCTCTTTTGGAAGTGCCCATGAGCAGCTGCTTCAGGCAAATGTGTGCGATTGGGATTTTGCGATGAGCAGGATAGACTCCACGGGCATGGCGAGCCTCATCAGCGGGCCGCAATTCAAAGTGTTGAAGCCAGACCCTTCCCTTGATCCTGTGGAAACCCTCACCTATGGCGCTAATATTCTTTCTCTCTTTTCAGAAACTGATATCCGGTCTCAAGCTACGGCGGTAAAGGCATTTTCCTGGGATTTTACCAATCAGTCCGTCCTGGAATTAGAAGGAACCGATCTGGCCTCGGCTTCTCCCGGCAATGTCCAAGAATCCACAATGGCCGAATTCAATGGGCAGGAATTTGAAATCAGGACCTCTGGGAAATTCACCAATGAAGCACTACAGGGAATCGCTGATGCGAAAAGACAGAAGCAATTCCTATCCAAAATAAAAGGTAAAGTGACCTTCCCAGGAACTGCAAAAGTCAAACCTGGAGATTGGGTTATGCTGGAAGGTCTTGGGGATCAATTCAACGGAAAAGCTTTTGTGAGTGCTGTACAGCATGAAATACGCCTTGGTAATTGGGAAACTGAGGCCACCTTAGGCTGGCAGGAGGATTTTTTCACAGAGAAATTCAACCCATCCTCAACCAGCTCTTCTTCAGGTCAGTATTCCCGGATCCAAGGACTTCATATAGGCATTGTCACAGACATCATGGATCCCTTGGGGGAAGGAAGAGTCAAAGTCCGGTTGCCATTGGTCAACCCCAATGATGCGGGGATCTTTGCCAGAGTGGCCACCTTGGATGCAGGGAATAATCGAGGAATATTTTTCCGGCCTGAGATTGATGATGAGGTCATCATCGGTTTCATCAATGATGACCCTTCCCACCCGGTGATCATTGGGATGGTTCATAGCAGCGCCAAACCCACTCCGATGCAGCCTGAAGAATCCAATGATAAAAAAGGATATGTCTCCAGATCAGAAATCAAGATTACCATTCATGACGGGGACAAAAGCATTGTCATTGAAACTCCGGGGGAAAGAAAATTCACCTTGGATGATACTGCTGGGATCATTCAAGTGGAAGATGCCTCGGGGAATGTAATGACCATGGATTCCAGTGGAATTGTCCTGGAATCGTCCAAGGAGATCATGCTAAAGGCCGGGACTACCCTAAGTTTTGCGGCACCGGAAATAACCATAAAAGCAGATGCAAAAATAAGTGCAGAAGCGGCAGCTGGATTAAGTTTAAAAAGCAACGGTACCACAGATCTCGAAGGTGCTATGGTAAATATTAAAGGAAGTCTTGTCAAAATAAATTAATAATAGAATGCCATTAGCAGCTAGAATATCAGACATGCATACCTGTCCCATGTTGAATCCAAATGGATCTCCTCATGTGGGCGGACCCATCCTTCCACCTGGTGAACCGACTGTACTGATCGGAGGATTGCCAGCGGCAAGAGTGGGCGACATGACTACTTGCGCAGGTCCGCCAGACACCATCATCACTGGATCCTTCTCCGTGCTGATCGGAGGCTTGCCTGCTGCTAGGATGGGAGATTCCACTGCCCACGGTGGAGTAATAATTATCGGATGTCCAACAGTAATCATAGGGTGATAGAATCATGGAAAAAATAAATCAGTCTTTTTTGGGAAGGGGCTGGAGTTTTCCTCCCCAGTTTGACAATGAGGGGGCAAAAACCCGAATGCTCCAAGACGAAAAAGATATTCAAAGCAGTCTTGAAATACTGCTCTCAACCAAAAGAGGAGAGCGGGTGATGCGCTCGGATTATGGATGTAACCTCCACGAGCTGACTTTTGAGCCTCTGATCACCACGTTCAAAACCTATATCAAAGACTTGATCAGAACGGCAATTCTATATCATGAACCGAGGATTGAGGTGGAAAAAATAGAATTAAATGACACAGGAGAATTGGAGGGTAGAATTCTCATTACGATTACCTACAAGGTCAGGACGACAAACTCGAGATTCAACTTTGTCTTTCCATTTTATAAAACAGAAGGTACTGAATTGAAATAATCAACGATGGCTTGCAATGATAAAAACCCATTGACCCGAGAAGGAGTAGACAGGCTCACCAGAAAACTCCTCTCCCTCCCTCCCACTTTTGCCAAAGTGGACGATAGGTCTATGGAGGAAATCCTTCTTTTTGCTAGAAAATATGCCGCTTACCTGAAATACAAAAACACGGATAATGCTGATCAAGGAACTTGGGAACCCTTGATGAAAATGGATATATCAGTCGTCTTGTCGGTTTTATTGGCTCTTGACCTCCTTCAACTCTCCGAATACCTTAAGCTACTTCGCAAAAAAACCAAATTGGCAATCGCAGCTGAGAATGATGCAGAAGCCAGCTTGCAATTCAAATATTTATTTGATCTGATTTTTTCTATTGCCAAGACCATCGATGAACAATGTGGATTATTGAAAGAAGATGCGGATTACCAAAAGAACATCCAATCCATCATCGGCTCAAAGTTAAATAGTCCATTTTCCAGGCTTTCAAATTTCAGAACGGATCAAGTGGCCTTGATTTCTGCCTCAGACCAAACGGACCCCACCGCACCGATCAACACCCTAAATTCGAATGAACCTCTTGTTTTAGAGTATTTTTCGCTGACCTCAGAAGGGATGAATTTGACAATTCCCGGAGCTTCCGTACATGTAAAAATAAGTCATATCATCAACCATAATATTTTCAACAATCAGATCACTGTCTTTTTGGGAGGTACTTCTACCATCATTCAAAATGCCCGGGAATCATTTGAAGCTTCATTGACCACCTATTCCAATCACGAACCCCATTATGGCCTTTTTCTAGCTTTTTTGAAACTCTTCAAAGCAGCCCAGGAAAGCCTCAACGACTTCACCAAAAGGCATCTTGACTTCTATTACAAAGATGTTTTAAGACTAAAAAACAAAAAACCTGTTCCAGATCAAGTGCATTTGACATTCGAACTGCAGAAGCATATCGGTCAACATCAGCTCGAAAAAGGGACGCTTTTCAAGGGAGGAAAAGACTTGAATGGAAAAGAAATGAGCTATAGTCTTTTGGAGGATGTGGTGGTGAACCAAGCGTTGGTCCAGGAAATCAAAGCGTATCAGATCCAGAATAAAAACCTCCTCGCATTTCCCGTGGTGAACAGTGCTGATGGAAAAGGGGAAAAATTCGAAGGAGATGATAAAAGTTGGTTTGCCTTTGGGAATCAAAAATCCGAAGCGACCCAAGAGGCAGGATTTGCCATCGCTTCTAATTTACTTTTCCTGAAAGAAGGCGAAAGGACGGTGACAGTTACAGTGCAGTTTGCCAAGCCATTGAAATCCAAACCAGGATTTACCTACTCCGGATACCAAAAAATCATTCCGTTTCAGGTCAATTTGACGGGAGAAAAAGATTGGCTAGTGAAAAATGTGGATGCCAAATACACCGAAAATCAGAAGACCTTGATTTTGGAATTTACACTTGGCGTAGAAGAACCTCCACTAATTCCTTATCTCGAAAAAACCCATCAAAAAAATATTCGCACGTCGCTTCCGCTGCTTACTGCCACTTTAGATCAGAAAATGAGCAATATGTGGTATGCGGATCTGATGAACAATCCAATCAACTCCATTCAGCTTTCTGTGGAGGTCATCGGGGTAAAGGATCTGGCGCTAAGTAGTGATGGTGGCTCCATCGATGCTTCCAAACCCTTCAAGCCCTTTGGTGATTTCCCTAAATTACACGCAGGTTTTTACATAGGTTCCAAGGAAATTTTTCAGAAAAAACTAGATTACCTAAGGGTAAATTTCCCCATTTCAGAACCTGTCACCTGTCAATACCTGCATGGGAATAGTTGGGATATCTATCCCAAAACAAAGTCAGGGCAAACCTATTCTATCCAACAAAACTCGGATGGCAATCTGTTGAAAGCCACCAATATGGATTTTGGTGCCAACACCTTTTTGCAGGCTACATCTTTTGAAGGAATTTTGAAATTCCGTTTGGACACCTCCAGTTATTCTCTGGCCAGTTTTATGGACGAAGTGAATAAGGCATTGGACAAGGTGGTCATAAATTCACAACAGAGCAATACTGTAGTTACAGCCAGGGCGGTTCGGGCTACTACCGATCCATCCGAAAGCATTGCCGACATAGGATCCATAGGCATCAAAGATCTGAGCGAGATAGGAGCTCTGACTGGGCTGAGCAAAGTGAGTGGAAATTCCGTCCCAGTGCCTAAAGAACTGATCTCTGAATCTTTCTCCATTGACTACTCGGCATCAGAGTTCATTCCAACAGTTGGCTCCAATCCCCGACATACCTTTTACCATTTGTATCCATTCGGTTATGGAAAGCCTATTTCGGATGAAAATCTCTCGTTGATCCCACGATTTATTTACAAGGGGGAGCTTTTAATCGGAATAGCTAAAGCTGCATTTCCTACCACGATTAATTTTCTGTTCCTCCTTTCTGAAGGAAGCTCAAATCCTTTGAAGAAGGAAGAACAAATCTATTGGTCTTATCTAAAAAGTAATGGTGAATGGCAAGTAATTGATTCAAGTAAAGTAGTGGATGGAACTATCAATTTGACCCGGTCAGGTATTGTCACGGTCAGTTTTCCGAAAGATGCAGGTAAAGGGCACACAATTGTCACTACCGACCTTGTGTGGTTGAAAGCATCTGTTGTGGATAACATCGATGCTGTTTGCAAAATTATTGACATCAAGGCCCAAGCGGGATTGGTGGAACTGGTACAAAACGAATCGGAAGGAATTGAATTCAGAAGTACACTTCCTGCTGGCACCATCAGCAAACTACAGCGCTCAGAAAGTGCCATCAAATCCATTCTTCAACCCGCTGATTCCTTTGGAGGAAGGGAAAAAGAGTCTGATGGCGATCAATACCAGCGGGTAAGCGAGCGACTTCGACACAAGCAACGGGCTATTACTATGTGGGATTACGAGCATTTGGTGCTGGAAGAATTCCCATCCATTTACCAGGTAAAATGTCTGAACCATACCGGATTCTATGAAAAAGAAGAAGAGCAGGTTTTCTGCGATAATTACCCTGGTCATATCACCCTAATCTGTGTTCCTGACCTTAAGAAAAAATCCAATGTCAATCCGCTCACTCCTTACACTCCCATCGGTACCTTGACGGATATAGCTCTTTTCCTAGGCAAAATCAAAAATCCTTTTGCCTTACTCCATGTCGTCAATCCAAAATTTGAAGAGGTCCAATTGGATTTTGAAGTACACTTCCATGATCACATGGATGAAGTTTTTTATAGGAATTTATTGGATATGGAAATTGAGAAATTCCTTTGTCCATGGGCTTGGGACAATGAAAAGAAAATCAATTTTGGAGGAAAAATCTCCAAATCCACCTTAATCAATTTTGTGGATGAAAGACCCTATGTGGATTTTTTGAGCTGCTTTAAACTCAACCATATCATCCGGGATAATGAGGGAAACATTGATCTAATTCAATATGATGTAGAGGAGATCGTAGCAACTACTTCCAGGTCGGTATTGGTATCCCATTTCGATGAGACCAGTCTGAGTGCTCCACGACATATCATTCAAGTAATCCAAACCTGCGACTGCTGATGAAAACCTCTCCCACTATACCCAAAAACCCCAAGCTAGCCCATTCTTTGGACTATGAGCTACTACGCAAGGAGGGAATGGAATACATCGAGTCCCTTTCTAGCAGCATCTGGACAGACTACAATTCCCATGATCCTGGAATTACGATTTTAGAGGCTCTTTGCTACGCCATTACTGAGCTAGGATATCGGGTAAATTTTGACATCAAAGATCATCTAGCGGAGGCCAATGGGCAGACATTCTTTACTGCAAGGGATATTTTGACTACGGCTCCATTGACCATAGCTGACTATCGAAAACTGCTGATTGACCTACCCGGTGTAAATAATGCCTGGCTCTTTACTGACGGAAAACAAGAAATTCCCATCTACCTCAATTGTGAAGAGGACTTGCTGCAATATGAGGCAAACAAACGTCCCCTGACCTTGAAAGGTCTCTACACGGTTTTGCTGGATCTTTCGGTAGATATGGAGCTTGGGGATATGAATTCAGGAGATATTGTATTGGAAAACATCGGTTTCCCATTTTCTCCGACCGAGGGTATTGACGCAGGAGAATTTCAAGTAAAATTTGAATTTCCCAGCATCAACCAGATCAATAAAAGGTTACTGGATATCGAGTTTACTGGTTTTACTTTAGAGAAAAACCCCAGTGTGCTTTGGGCTTATATTTTTAAAATCGAATTGATTAATGGTGAGCTAGTCGATTTAAATTTTAGAGTGAGTATTCCAAAAAACCCTTCCCAAGGGAAAATCCTGGACAGCCATCTAGAGACAATGCTTCAGGACAGTGGCTACGTAGATGTGGTTTTAAATACCTATTTGGCTAAAGTTTCCAAAGCAAATTTGATCATCAAAAACTGCATTAAAACCCTCCACGAAAACAGAAATCTATGTGAGGATTTCATCAGCGTAAAACCCATTGATTCTGAGGAAGTAGCATTTTGTTTTGATGTAGTAGTAAGTCCGGAAATAGACATCGAGAAGGTTCAGGCGGAAATTTACTTTACGATAGAAAACTACCTCAATCCTCCTATTACTTTTTACGCGCTTGGCGAACAGTTGAAGAAGGAAATTCCCGTTGAGGAAATCTTCGAAGGACCCAAGCTGGGACATGGTTTTATAGACACGGATGAATTGGAAAACGCTCAATTGAAACAGGTAATCTATGCTTCTGATATTATCAATTTGTTGATGGATCTAGAAGGAGTCAGAGAGATTAAAAATTTCATGATGACTAAATATGACAAAAACGGTAAGCCTGTGCCTGGCCAGATGGGCGTTTCTTGGTGCCTGCCCATCACTCCCATGCATAAACCCGTTTTAAGTCCTGATTATTCCAAAATATTATTTTTTAAGGATGGATTTCCATTCCTTTCCCGATATGAAGAAGTCCGGGATACGGTCCATCTTCTTCATGCCCAGAATAATTCGGGAAAACTGGTCCCAACATTTGAAGACTTACCGATCCCTAAAGGAAATCCAAGGGATACCTTAAGTCATTGGCCCATTCAATATGACTTGCCCATGGTGTATGGGGTCGGGGAATATGGACTTCCTCCCGAACCATCCAACTTGAGAAAAGCCCAACAGCTGCAATTAAAAGGTTACTTGATGTTTTTTGAGCAATTGCTGGCAGATTTTCTGGCACAGCTGACAGAGGCAAAAAATCTTTATTCTACCGATGTGATTCGGCAGACCTATTTTTCTCAATACTTAGGCACCATCAAAGAGGTGGGTGACATTCTTCATCCGGATATGGAAAAGGCTCTAACCAATGATCCTGGTGATCCCTTGAGTCAGGAGCTCTGGCAAAAGCTCTATGAAAACAAAAACCAATTTCAGGAAAGAAGAAATAGGTTTCTGGATCACTTACTGGCACGTTTTGCTGAATCATTCAGTGATTATTCCTTGATGATGTACCGCATCAACATGGAAAACATCAGTCTAGAAAAAATTGAGCCGGAGGAATTGATCGAGGTGAAGTCTAACACGCTTCGAAATTATCCAGAGATCAGTTATGGCAGATCCTTAGCATTCAATTATTTCCCTCAGGATGAAAATTATCAGCTGGACGAAACCAAGCTTTGGGATACATCAAATGTATCTGGCCTTGAAAAAAAAGTAGGTCAAATCACTGGGATCAAGGACTTTACCAGGCGGTTCTTGTATTGTATCAAAAATGTGGAGATACAATGTGAGGAAACTGAAGTTGGAGACGAAATCCATTGCGTACATACTTTTTCTCTCACCTCCATAAGCGGTGTGAAAATGGTCTCCAAACCCTATGAAGATAAATCCGAAGCTGAATCGGTTTTGGAAGAAGTCATGGAATTGGGAGCCAGCCTACAGAACTATCACTACACCACCAAACAGGTCAAACTAAAAAAAGGAAACTCCATCATTTTGACCAGTGAGAATACATTTCCCGATGAAGAGGAAGCAAATCTGGTGATTGAAGAGCTTGTGGCTGAGTTGTCAGGAGAATGCGGGGATCCAGAAGGATTTCATTTGATCGAACATATTCTTTTACGACCCAAGAGCAAAAATTTCAAACTCATGGAAGTCTGTCTTCATGATTGTGATTGTCCTTGCGAAGAAGATATCTACTCCTTTAGAGCCTCGGTAGTTCTTCCGCATTGGCCCAGACACTTCGATAACATGGCCTATCGAAGCTACTTCGAAAAGAAAATTGTGGAAGAAGCACCGGCCCACCTACAGCTGAAAGTCTGCTGGGTGAGTAATGAAAAGCTAAGGCAATTTGAAACTTGCTACAAACGATGGATCGAAGAACATGCAAGATTCAAACAGGATGGGCAAAACCTTACTGCGTATCAGGAGGCCAATGACCGCTTACTGGAAATATTGGCAAAACTCAACTCTGTGTATCCAAAGGCAACACTGCACGATTGTGAAGAAAGTGATGCCAACAAAAACCCTGTCATGCTGGGTAAAACAATTTTAGGAACTCAAAATCTATAATCATGCAGCCGTTATTATCATATCCCGTTTTTGAAGCTGATCAGGTTTTGTCCAATGGGCACTTGAACAACTTATTGAACTACCTAGAACAACAGGAGAGGCTGACGCGAATCAAGCTTATTGGAAGAGGCATCGTCTGCGGTTTGGAGATCCAATCTTCTGCCTCAGAAATTACCCTTAGCAAGGGATGTGGGCTCACCTCTCAGGGATACCTGATCCAACTCTGTGATACCAGTTATTCTTTTTATGCGAGTTATTCCCCACCTGCACTTCCTAGTGACCTTACTTTTTTGACCCAGTGTGGCACTGAGAATCGAAACAAAGTTCCTTTCTATCAACAAAAAGATATTCTGGAACTAATCCCTTCAGACGACAAACAATCAGATGGGAAGAAGCCATTGAATACTCTCAATTTGCAGGATTATGCCATTGTATTGTTTTTGGAAGCAGAGCAAATTGACTTAAAAAACTGCGACACCCAAGACTGCAATGACAAGGGTAGCAAAATGGAATTTGTCCTGAGAGTTTTATTGGTTCATAAAAAGTTTCTGGAATCCAGCAATAAAATTGGCTTTAATTCGATCCTGCTCAAGCGATACAATGTCCCGGTCCAAGAGCTTAAAACTTCAGAAGATATTTTAAAGGGATTTTTGAACATCACGGATGATGTTACGCTCACCCATATGTCTGAAAATTTGATCCGTTGTTGGGATAGGTTTGCTGTACAGTTGGGACTTCCGGAGGAAAATCCAATCAAAGATCTCAATCTGATCTCTTTCAAAAAGAAATTTTCCACTAGTTCTATTCAGAGAATTTACCTCCAATATTTCTACGATTTCATTCATGATCTATTTAAAGCTTATCTGGAATTCCGATCCAAAATCCGGGAAGCTTATGGAGCTTGTTGTCCTGAGGAGATGGAGTTTCCTCTTCATCTGACATTAGGAATGGCTCATGAAGACACGCGCTTAGGAAAAAACAACAGCTATAGAAATTATTTCGAGCCTTCTCCCATCCTCGGTGGACAATCAAAATCGCTGGAAGAAGCAGCCTCACTTTTGGAAAGGCTCGTGGCTATGATCCAGGCTTTTATGGGAGATAAATTGTCAGCCAATGAATCCATCCTAATCACCCCAAATTACCTGGGTCCAGAACCGATCAGTTTACGGTCAATTCCCTACTACTACGACTGGAAAACCATCAATCCAAAATGGTATTTTAGCAAAAATTTTAATGGAAACGAGCGATACAATCTAGGATATCGGGCTGCCAAACAAGCAGGTGCTCCCGAGCCTGTGAAAAACCCCTTACTATATGACATCGAGCGATACAATGCCTTTCGAATCGAAGGACATCTAGGAAAAAACTATAGAACCGCGCTCACAGATATCATCCAGCAGAAGAACAAATTCAACTTGCCTTTCGAAGTGCTGGCTCTGAATGCCATCGATCTTTCCGCGATTTTGAACGGAAAGGAAATCAAGTGCCACATTGAAGACCTTAGTTCCGACTATCGGGTGATGATCACCGGTATAGTCTGCCAACTCCAGCAAATACTTGCTTATGTGGGGAATTTAAGGCCGAAGCGTACAACCGATCCGACACTGAGTATGGCAGCGGTGAACTTCACGCGGGATTTTTATATTTCAAAAAACCTCGTGGATATGAGAAAGGTCATAAAATCTGACCTGTCAAACAACCAGCCACTCAGCATTTCCAATGAAGACATCATCAAAAATCTGGCACTGAGAGATGTAGAGGAGGGAGAGAAATTAGCAGATTTTGTCGCCAAAGATGTAAGCGCCTTTATCGTAAATGACAAAGCATTTTTTGATTACATCATTAAACAGCCCGATCTACTGCTTATTTTCTTGCAGCAATTGGCAGAAATCGTCAAATACCTTTTGGCCTACGATCTGGACAAATTTGACGCGGAGGCATATAATAAACTGTGGACTCCCTATTCCAAAACAGTTGTGAGTCTGATCAAGGAAGCGGCCAACTCAGAAAACGAGGAAATTAAAAGGTATTTCTCCTCCAGCAATACGGAATTGTTGTTCAAATGTGCCAACGAGAAGTTATTTGCACTGAAAGACGAATACCTCAAAAGAATCGAGGAATACCATGCGGCAACTATTTTCAGCGAATACTTTAAAAAACATCCCGGTATGGAGCATAAAGCTGGAGTACCTAAAGGAGGCACTTTTATTTTGGTATATAATGGGGCCACTGACTTGGTGCTGACATTGCCTGATTTGACTTTCAACAGAGAATTATTAGCTGGACTTTCTATAGCCACTCCTTCCCCAAGGCTGACAAACAATCCTCCTACATCGGTAAGATCTTCCTTGGCTTCTGAAGTCATTTCACGAACAGATGAAGCATTAAATGTAAAGTCATTGAACCGAACTGAATTTGAGTTTGCCTCCGAGCTTATTAAAAAGCTGAATCTCGGCGATGCCGCGAAAAATGTGCTGGATGCGCTCAATCTCAAAGACAGAGAAATAAGAGAGCAGGCGACTCCTATTGCCAAAGGAACCGTCATAGCAGATTTTTACCTGCCTTATTTATGCTGCAGTGAATGTCCTCCGATTGCGTACATCATTCCTGAGGAGGAGCCTGTAAACATAGGGCCAGTAGCGGACGCCGGGCAGGACCAAACATTTACGTTAGGACCAAATCAACCCATCTCCTTTACCTTGGACGGTACTGCTTCCAAAGACGAAGATGGTACCATCACCGCTTTTGCATGGTCTCAGATCAGTGGACCTCAGACGACCCTTAAAACTCCCAACAAACCTAAGGCATCTGGCGAAATCAAAACAGTTGGAGAATATGTCTTTGAACTAACCGTGACAGACGATAAAGGAACATCCAGTAAGGATTCTGTCAAAATCACTATTATTGAACCTGAGAATAATGGCCCTATTGCCAATGCCGGAAGAGATCAAACATTTACCATTGCTCCTAACCAACCATTATCTGTTACTTTGGACGGTTCTGACTCTAAGGATCAGGGTGGAACCATCACTGCTTTTGCCTGGTCTCAGATCAGTGGCAATCCTGTCACTTTAAAAACACCAAACAAACCCAAAACTGAGGTTGAATTCAGTGCTGACGGTGAATATGAATTTGAATTGACCGTCACGGATGATAAAGGAGCTTCCAACAAAGATTCGGTTAAAGTCACGGTAATTAGCCCACGTAATAATCCACCGGTAGCAGAAGCAGGAACTGACATTTCCATCACTATCAGAAATCCAAATAGTCCAGGTACCATTATTCTGGATGGAAGCAACTCCCGGGATCCAGAAAATGAAGCACTCACATTCAAGTGGAGCCTAGCCAGTGGTCCTGTCACGCCGACTATAACAAAGCCAAATCAGGCAAAAACAGAGGTCACAGGCCTGCTGGAAGGTGAGTACAAATTCATGCTGGAAGTTACCGACAACGCCGGCAGCAGCAATAGTGATACGGTCATTGTAAAAGTAAATGTATTGCCCGTGGACACAAGGACCAAGACCTGCGGCCCGCTTCCGGATGTGCTTGAGGCATTTGCGGCTTTCGACAAAACGCAACCAGATGATAATTTCAAAAGGTTCCAGGAGGCGTTTGGCCCTTATGCTGAAGTAAAAGAATTTTTCAAGTCGATGAGCACCATTTCAAGTTCCAATGTCTCCAAGCAAACAGATTTCTTCGCTGGTGCTTTTGGAACTGCCGGTTTGATCTCCAAATTAAGTGGATGGCTAGAAAAGCTCCAAAATCTTATAGTAGAGGTTAAAGAAATAAGAGCTTTTGCTTTCCAGCTGTATCAAATCCTGAGCACATTGGTCAGCAACATCGTCTGCATTCAAAATGAAGACTACGATATCGCCAAAATTCCAATGGATAAGGTCTTTGATGTGATTGAAGCACATGCGAAAAACTGGGCGGAATTAAAAGCCAGTGGAGCCTTTGGAAGAATAGAAACAGCTGCCATTGCAAAAATAGAAGCTGTATTTACCTCAGCCTCTGAGCAGACAAGAAATAACGGCGAAGCTTCAGCGAAGCCTAAATATTTGAGGAGATTAAAAATTATAGAAGGAATAATTTAAAGTGAAAGATGAGCCATAGCCAAATCCATAAAATCCAAACTACCTCCCTTCAAGTCCAATTTGATGGGATTGAAGAAGGATTGGGTCTTCAGGACCGGCTTGCGCTGGTGTTTCACGAGAAGATAAAGCCAGCATTGGAGAAAGAATTTGATCAGCTAGCAGATCCGAAGACTACCCTAGTGATCGATTCGCTGGTACTGGACTGTGGCTACCTACCAGACGAAAACTGGGAGGAAACACTCCATCAGCAAATTCTGGAGCAGGTGAGAAAGGAAATAGCAGCAAAACCTTCCAATCAACGCATGCAAATCTCAAAAGAGATCAAGGCTAATCAGGTATATTTTTTTTTTATGGCAAAGGGATATTTCCCTTGGAATAGCCCCTTTGCCTCAACTCGTGAAGTGGAAAAAGCAATTTCCATTGACATCGAGTTTATGGGAAGCTTGATGAAAGCAATGCAAAAATCCTCGCTAGTTACGGATCGCTTATTCCATTCATTTTCTACCACATTCATTTCAGGGATTTATGGGTCTTTGGGGAAAACAGTGAATCCTAAAATCCCAGTAGTTTACTCGTTCCTTCAAAAACAAGGCTGGGAAAATGTACAGAAAGAATTGCTGGGAAAATTGATCCTCCACGCAAATAAAAAACAGGAGTTGACCCATCTGGAATTCCTTAGCCTTCTTATTTATCTTATTCCCAAAGAAAAAATTTCAGATCTCGCGGGTTTCGTCGGGTCAGAACTCATCCAGGACAAGAATTTTCGAGAGGCATTTTCTACTGTAAAGGCAACAGCTAATACATCTGAATCATCCCGGAAGATCGACATGCTGGTTCAAGCATTAGGAGAGAACTATCCAGCTTCACTGAAGAAAATCGATTATTCAAAAATTAACCAAAGAATTCTTAAAGAAGTGAAGGAATCAACTCTACGGAATCGAAAGACAGAGAATTTATTGAATGAAAGAATTGCTGGGGCATCAGAAAATATCGTGGATGTATCAGAGGATATTTTTATTGAGAATGCAGGTTTGGTGATTCTGCATCCATTTATATCGGGACTTTTCGGTCACCTTCAACTGCTGACTGCTGGAAAATTTACAAAACAAGCAAATCAACATTTAGGCGCAAAAATCCTTCAGTTTTTGGTCTATGGAGAGAATGATTTGACTGAGAATTCTTTTGTCCTGAATAAGATCCTATGCGGAATGGATGTCTTTGATGTATTGGAATTAAGTCAGGAAATAGAAGCAGCTAGCAAAGACGAATGCGAGAAGTTACTTCAAGATGTTATTGGACATTGGGCAATTTTGAAAAACACCAGTGTGGACGGCTTGAGAGAAACTTTTTTGCAAAGGGACGGCAAAATCAGCCGGACAGAAAATGGCTGGAAGTTAAAAGTGGAAAGAAAAACTGTGGATATTCTGATGAACAAATTGCCCTGGGGAATCGGAATGATCAAACTTCCTTGGATGGATGAAATGATGTACGTGGATTGGGACTAAATCAAAAATGGCTTTGAAAGATTCTATCAAGAAAATAAAACAGGAAAAACCAGATCTGAGTAGAGGCTCATTTTTTCAGGCAAAGTTGAAAGTCAATCAGCCAAGTGACCGCTATGAGCAGGAAGCAGATAAGATTGCCCAAAATATCTCCTCCGCAAATCAGAAAGAAGCGCACTTATTTTTTAAACCCCAGATTTCGCGGGTAGTCCCTGGGGCAGAAAATTATCAGAAGCTTGCCGTCCCAGAACAGTTGGAAGCTAGCCTGAAGGAAGACTCAGAATCAGGTTCCAGCTTGCCCAAAGAAATAGGATCAACGATGGAGTCTAAGCTTGGCTATGATTTCAGTGATGTGAAAATCCACCATGGCCAAAAGGCGGAAGAGGCTAGCAGTAGCCTGAACGCTAATGCCTTTACTTATGGTAATGATATTTATTTCAATTCGAATAAGTACAATCCAGATTCTCGGGAGGGTAAACAGTTATTGGCACATGAGCTTACCCACGTGGTCCAGCAAAATGCCTCCCCAGCAACTCAAATCCAACGAGATGAGGAAGAGACCACTTCCGAAAATTCAGAAGAAGAGGAATTTGATTTCGATTATAATTTGCTCCCTCCAGCACTGCAATTCTCACTGGGGCAATGGATGCTGGAAGCAAATACCAGTCAAGTTGCACTGCAATTCACGCATGGACTGCTGAGAAGTAGATTTGGATACAATTACGGCGGAAATCTCACCCTTGGAGCTAGAACTCCCTCCAGAAGTGCAGAAGTGGGCTTTAACCCACATTCGCCTGCGGTTTCTTTCGGTTTTTCACAGGACCAATTTAGACTGGGAGCTAATGCAGACCTGACAACGGGAGGATTTGGATTAAACTTTGGATATGGCGCAAGACTATTGCCGATGCCATTTGACTTAGCTGCTCCGGTAAATAGGGGCTGGGGAGGTGCAAGCGGAATACTGGGAGACATTGGCTCCATGCAGGATCCCATAAGTTTCTATCAGTCACACGGCGACAATATCGATGACGTCATGGCAGCGGTGAAGGCTCTTCAACCTTTGGCCAATGAAGAGAATCGTGGCTTCGGTGCTGGTTTGAGGTTCAGCTACAATCCTCAGACCGGAGTATTGATACATGCTGGCGCTCAATGGATGTTTTAACTAACTAATCGCTATGGTACCCTACTTCGACTCGATCAAATTCCTGAATAAGAAGATCAGCGTGTTTGAGTTCTGGGGAACTATGGGAGTTATATTTTCTGCCATTTGCATGGTTTCATATGCCTATTTAGCCGGGCTTTCTGTCAGCATCACATTTATACTCCTACTTCTATCTATAGCTACTTTCTATGTTTTCGATTGGCTTTCCATTCAATTGACCGGAAAGGTAGAGTTGGTATTCTATCACTTGGCCTTGTATATCCTGATCGTTCATTTTAGCTTTTTGAAACTGCTAAGTCTTCCCCTGCTTTCCTATTTGGATATGTCGGTGATAGGGATTTCAGTGCATTTGATTCTGGGCAGGATCGGTTGTTTTTTGTCAGGTTGTTGCCATGGGAGGCCATATATAAAAGGAGTGAGCTATCAGATTTTTCATCTCAAAACAGGATTTCCCCGCAAATATTTTGGGATCAAAGTCCTTCCCGTGCAGCTGATAGAAGCGTTACTAGTAGGAATGGGAATAGTGCTTTTTACAGCTTGGAGATTTTATACAGGTATCCCTGGTAGCATTTTTCAGGCTATGCTGATGTGGTATTTTTTGCTCCGCTTCTTCCTTGAATTCTTCAGGGGAGATACTTCCCGCGGCTATTTTCTGGCGCTTACCTATTGCCAGTGGCTATCGGTACTGTTTGGAGGCCTTTTGCTTGTATTCAGCCAGCCAGTTGCTCCCTGGGTTTATTATTTCACGGTAAGCGTCAATCTACTGCTAGGAGCTGTGGTGCTTCTGACTGTGTCACTGTATTTTATGACCAATAAGGATCTAGAAAAATTCTACCCGGATCATCTCATGGAATTGAGTGAGACTTTTAGACATTTCAAAGCAGATAAGCTATATATCACATCAAAAGGATTGGGAATTTCTTTCAAAGTGATTCCCTTGGAAAACCACAGGAAAATTATTCTCACTTTTTCAAATTTTCATTCCTCCCCTTTTACCCAGTTGCTTTCCGATCGTCTAGCAGGCATTTTATATCATCAGCTAGGTGAAAATGTTCAAAGTCTCCGTAGCAGAAAAAATATCTTCCAATACATCAATAAATAGAAACTCCACTTAAAAAACAGAAACCATGAAAAACACTTCAGATAGCAGGAAAAAGTCCAGCCCGGAAAAATCAAGTGGTTTTTTTGGAAGCAAAAAAGATCCATTCTTTGAAAGAAAGTCCACTACGTTCAATGAGCTGAATTCCACTACCAAACAAAGTCTATCCGGGACTTTTGGAAATGATGTCTCCCAAACCGAGATCATCCAAGGCAAGGAAGGGGAGCAAGTGGCGCGGGATCACAATGCCCGTGCCGTCACCTTTGGAAATCAGATTTATTTCAATGAAGGTCAATTCCGCCCTGGCACTGAGGTAGGAGATGCGCTCCTAGCTCACGAAATGGCCCATATTTCCCAACAGTCAGAGGCAAAAGACTCCAGCAGCGTCTCTCATACCCAAGATCCCTCTCTGGAGCAAGATGCCAATTTTTCGATGTTGACATTTTTGCTGGGGAAAAAATTCGGAATGAAAGGAGATCCAAAATCCGGTAAGAAAAAATCCGGAATGAGATTCAGCGCTTGTCCTTCGGGCACCAGCCAAATAGAGCCACCATCCTACCTAGGGCCGCACTCCTTGGAAGCATTGGAGGAAATAAACAGAGTCATAGACAATACCGAAATCCTCTCCAGAGTGATCGTGGTGGGGGTAGCTGTAAATGCGGGGATGGCAAGTCCGGAAGAAAATATAGCTACCCAAGGCCCTGGAGACACCATCACCGCAGCATCCGAAGCCTTGCGCGGAATCCCGGCAATCCGCCGCGCAAGGATAAATACAATCATTGACTTTTTGTTTCTAGAACATGAAAACGACATGAATGATCAGGAGAAAGCATTCTGGAATCGAGTCAGAGAATTATTTTAACTGAACGATACATGAAAAAACTTGAGGAAAGCTATGATTTGCTAATCCCTTTTTTCCAGAATTGGATTAAAGCCAGACTGGAAGCTACATTTTCCAACAAGGAATTTATCCGGCCCACATTTGATTACAGCTTGCTGGATCCAGATCTGCCCATTTCCAAAATGATTGGCAATTTTAATCTGGACAGTGAGAATATTATCTTATTGATGACGGCATTGACGCCTCATTTGGAACCGGGATTGTTTGATCGGCTGGTCAAAGATTTCCTGCCTGAAGGAGGTGAATTTCCGGAAATTGGCGGCACCCGAACCAAATCCCATCGGGGATTACTCCCTACTGGAGAGACCGCACTGTTTTTGGTTGCCGGCAGTGTCACCAAAAACAGGCTGGCCTACCTTACTTATTTCGATGAGTCCAGTCCGCTTTTCAAAAACAAAATTCTATTTCTGGAACCTGTAAATAAATTTGACCCCAAGCTATGTGGTAGGTTGATCATCGATCAGGAATTCGTAGAAGTACTCACCACTGGGAAAATCGGAATACCTCCGCTGAGTATCAATTTCCCGGCTGAGCACTTGCATACATCAATGACTTGGGATGATCTGGTGCTTCCGGACCAAGTCTGGAAGCAAATCAATGAGCTGCAGATCTGGCTCAAACACAAAGAAACCCTGTTGTCGGATTTTGATCTGGGTAGGAAAATCAAACCGGGTTACAGAGCTTTGTTTTATGGACCTCCCGGAACGGGGAAGACGCTGACCGCTACTCTTTTAGGGAAATACACACAGAAAGATGTGTTTCGAATAGACCTTTCCATGATCGTCTCCAAGTACATCGGGGAAACAGAAAAGAATCTCTCCAATTTGTTTGACAAAGCAGAAAACAAAGACTGGATCCTTTTTTTTGATGAAGCTGATGCCATCTTCGGTAAAAGAACCGGAGTCAGGGATGCCCATGACAAATATGCCAACCAGGAAGTTTCCTATTTGCTTCAGCGGATAGAGAGCTACAATGGGCTGGTTATTTTGGCTTCCAACTTTAAAAATAATATTGATACGGCGTTTATCAGGCGTTTTAGTTCGCTGATATACTTCCCAGCTCCAAGACCTGAAGACCGTCTGCAGCTATGGACCAAGTCTATCCCCGGTCAATTCAACTTACAAGATGAAGGAATTCTGAAGGAACTTGCCGAAAAATACGAACTTACAGGCTCTCATATCATCAATATCATGCAGCACCTCACTTTAGCTTCCCTGGAAAGTGGAAACTTCAGCCTTTCCAATGAGTTGATTTTGAAAAGCATCAAAAGAGAAATGGAGAAAGAAGGGAAATAAGCACATAGGCTGAATACTCACTAAGATTGCAAATCTGATTAGACCAGCTTCATATTATTGGAAAAATTAAAATAAATCCCCACTTTAATTAGATGATTTACCAGCATTCTGTCGGAAACTTTAACTTCTCTTTTCCCGACCTAAAGACAGTTTTAGCAAAAGCGTCTCCTGAAAAATCCGGAGATCAAATGGCTGGATTGGCTGCAAAAAGTGAACAGGAACGAATTGCTGCCAAACTGGTATTAGCAGATTTACCCCTAAAACATTTTCTAGCTGAGGAAATCATCCAATCCGAAATTGATAATGTCTCCCAACTGATTCAAGATTCCTTTGATGCCAAAGCTTTCGAAGTAATCAGCCATCTTACCGTTGGAGGATTTAGAGATTGGCTTCTTGACTACAAAACTGATGGAGAAAAAATCAAACAGGTTTCTCCCGGATTAACACCGGAAATGGTGGCTGCCGTAAGTAAAATCATGGCAAACCAAGACTTGATTCTAGTCGCTTCCAAAATCGAAATTATTACCAAATTCAGAAATACTATCGGCCTGAAAGGCAATTTCTCCACGCGACTTCAACCCAATAATGCCACCGATGATCCAAAAGGCATCATGGCGAGTACCATAGACGGATTGATGTATGGCGTTGGGGATGCGGTGATCGGGATTAATCCAGCTTCAGATTCTGCAGATGCAACTTTGAAGCTGCTGGAAATGCTCGATAAGCTCCGACAGCAATACGATATTCCGACCCAAACTTGTGTCCTTTCCCACGTCACCACGACGCTTGAATTGATCAATAAAAAAGCGCCAGTGGATCTGGTTTTCCAATCCATCGGAGGTACAGAAAAAACCAATTCCAGCTTCGGCTTTTCCATGGAAAATCTAGATGAAGCATACCAAGCAGGTTTGGAACTGAATAGAGGGACAGTTGGCAATAACTTGATGTATTTTGAAACCGGGCAGGGAAGTGCTCATTCTGCCAATGCACATCACGGCATCGACCAGCAAACTTGTGAAGTCAGGGCCTACGCAGTGGCTAGAAAATTCAATCCTTTCTTGGTCAATACCGTCGTGGGATTTATTGGTCCCGAATACTTATACGATGGCAAACAAGTGATCAGAGCGGGCTTGGAGGATCATTTCTGTGGCAAACTAATGGGTTTACCGATGGGATGTGACATTTGCTATACCAACCATATCAGCGCGGATCAAGACGATATGGATAATCTTTTGACGCTGCTGGGCGTGGCTGGTTGCAACTTTATCATGGGAGTGCCCGGCGCAGATGATGTGATGCTGAACTACCAAAGCACTTCTTTTCATGACCAGCTTTATATCCGACAAGTGTTGGGCTTAAAGAGAGCACCGGAATTTGAGGAATGGCTTTTCAAAATGGAAATGACAGATCAGTCCGGCAAAATACTGGAAGTAAAAAGCGCAAATAAACTTCTAAGTATATGAGTAATGAAAGCGCTTGGGAAAAACTCAAATCCTATACGGACGCAAGAATTGCTCTTGGAAGATCGGGAGGAAGTTTGCCGACATCAGAATTATTGAAATTCAGGAAAGACCATGCCTTGGCAAAAGATGCTGTCTGGACGGAACTGGATGTCAACTTACTGGAACGGGAAATCGAAGGCCTGCAACTTTCAACTTTGAAATTAAGCAGCCAAGCTACCGATCGGCTCTCTTTCATCAAACGGCCGGATTTAGGAAGAAAACTTGATCAAATATCTATTGATAAGATCGATGCCTCTCCAAAGAACGAATACGATATTTCCATCATCCTAGCCGATGGCTTATCTGCGCAGGCAATCTCACTTCATGCCATTCCTTTTTTGAAGGAGTTTTTACCCATGATATCGGCATATGATCTTGCTCCGATTTGCCTGGTAAATCAAGGAAGAGTAGCTATCAGCGATGAGATCGGTGAGCTATTTTCCAGTAAACTATCCATAATCCTGATCGGGGAAAGACCCGGCCTCAGCTCCCCATACAGCATGGGAATTTATTTGACATACAACCCAAAAGCAGGAAATACAGACGAAAAACGAAACTGTATTTCCAATATCCGATCCGGTGGATTACCCTATTCCTATGCCGCCGGGAAACTAGCCTTTTTGACCTCAGAGGCACTCAGATTAAAACTTTCAGGTGTCCATCTCAAAGACACTTTTGACAGCCAACTTTTAAAAAATGACGACAGAAAACAGTGAATTAAAGCGAACGCTTGGACCTTTTATGCTTTGGGGTTTGGGCGTCGGCTATGTGATTTCGGGGATGTATTTTGGGTGGAATCTAGGACTTGCCGAGGGCGGAACCTTAGGTCTCGCAGTGGCTACCTTCTTTATCATCATCATGTATGTGACTTTTACCTTCAGCTATACCGAGATGGCATGCGCCATTCCCAAAGCCGGAGGAGCATTTGATTATGCCCGATTGGGACTAGGAAAAAACTGGGGATTCTTGGCAGGAATGGCCCAAAGTATAGAGTTTATATTCGCTCCACCTGCCATTGCAGCAGCGATAGGGGCCTATTTCAATGTCTTTTTCCCTGAGATCGGAGTTACTACGATTGCGATCACAGCCTACCTGATTTTCACGGCGATCAATATCAGCGGAGTGAAATTCGCCGCCTATTTCGAACTGGTTATTACCATTATTGCGGTCATTGAATTGTTACTTTTTTCTGGAGTCAGCTTTACTGCTTTTGAAGTGGAGAACCTCACTACGAATGCCCTTCCCAATGGTTGGGGAGGAGCTTTTGCAGCGATTCCATTTGCGATCTGGTTTTTCCTGGCCATCGAAGGCGTGGCCAATGTAGCCGAAGAAGCCAAAAACCCGCAGCGAAACATCCTGATCGGGTTTGGTTCGGCGATTCTCACCTTGGTGATTTTATGTATTCTAACCTTTACTTCCGAAGTCGGAGTGGATGGTTGGGAGGCGATCGTCTATCCTCCGGGAAGCACAGAGCCATCTGATTCTCCTCTGCCTCTGGCTCTTGCCAAAATTGTAGGAGAAAGCAATATCCTTTACCATTTGCTGATTACCGTGGGACTTTTCGGATTGGTGGCTTCTTTTCATGGGATTATTCTGGCTGCTGGTCGATCTACTTTAGAACTGGGACGTGAGCGCTACGTCTCCCCTTTTGTGGGGAAAGTAAATGCTAAAACCAAGACTCCAATGAATGCCCTGATCGTGAATATGGGAATCGGGATTCTGGCCTTGCTGACAGGTAAAACCGGTGAAATCATTACCATCGCCTGCTTTGGAGCCCTGACCTTATATATCGTCTCGATGATTGCTTTCTTTGCCTTACGGAAAAATCATGCGGACTTGGAGCGACCATTTCGGGTTCCGGCCTTTCCTTATTTCCCAGCTATAGCTTTGTTCATTGCAGTAATTGCGATGGTTGCGATGAGCATTTATAATCTAGAATTAATGCTGATTTTCTGGGGATTGGTAGGCTTTGGATATGTGAGTTTTCGGTGGTATCAGAGGGAGGGGTGAGGAAAATACCCTGTACTGGGTATAAAATTATAGTTGGAAATGCTTTTATTGGAAAGTCAAATTTTGCAGGTGGTTTAAATCAGGAAATCGAGTATTAGAAAAAGCAGTATTCAAGGCTATCGAATTAACAGAAATTATTAGGCAAAAAACGGACAGTGGCAATAACTGGCAATTAATTACCAAATTAGTTTTTTTACCAACGTTAATTGCTAGCCTAAAAAAATAGATATATAAACATAAAAATATGAACAAAGTAAAGCTCACGACATTAGTAAAATCAATAAAAATTGAAGGACTTTTTGGAATGTTTAATTATCTCATTGAATATCCGACAACTGAAAATGTTTTAATAATAACAGGACCTAATGGGTTTGGAAAAACTCAGGTGCTTAACATATTATTTAACCTTTTCAATAGGAAGTTCTTATTCTTCAACAAACTAGTATTTGATAAGATAACAGTATGCTTAAGTGGTAATATAAAAATTGTTATTGATAAGACTTCGATTTCGAATGAATATCAATTAGAACTTATTGAATTCGAAGAAGAAGTAATAAAAACACCAAAGAAAGATTTAAAATTTGGCTTCTATGAAAATGAACAGGAAATTGAAGTCTTTAATTACTCAGTAGACTTAAATGAAAATTTGATCAGGACAATTGATAGATACCTACCAGTTAGTAGAATATCTATTGACAAGTGGATTGACAGACGAAATGACCAGATTGTTGGTATTGATGAATTACTTCATATATACACCGACCAACTACCAACTGAAATAAGCAAAAATATCCTAAGAATTAAAACACTAAAAGGAAATGAAATTCTTAAATCTATAAATGTTCACCTAATTAGAGAACAGCGATTATTTAAGAAAGTCTCTAACCCTGAAAAAAATTATAGAAATGATAGGGAGCAGACAATCATGATTGAAACTATTCAATCTTATGCAAATGAATTAAGAGAAATTATTCTTGAAAGATCACAACAATCCTTTATTATTTCTCAATCATTGGATAGCACATATCCGAATAGACTTATTTCAGAAAAAAGTAGAGTTTCTAAAGATGAATATGATGAAAGATTTGAAAAATTGAAAATCAAACAAGACAAACTAACCAGAAACGGCCTATATGAAAGTAAACAGAAAGTATTAAGCTATAGTCAAGACGATGCAAAAGCCTTATTGGTCTACCTAAACGACCTTGAACAGAAATTAAGTGTATTCGATGAACTTCTTGAAAAATTAGAACTTTTCACAAGCATTTTAAATGAAAGACGATTCACTTACAAATCAATTGCAATTGACAGAGAAAAAGGCTTTTACTTCAAAACTACTAAAGAAAAAATTCTCGACTTAAATGAGTTGTCTTCAGGTGAACAACACGAAGTGGTCTTGCTTTATGAATTAATCTTTAAAACTAGGCCTGGTATAATGGTTTTGATTGATGAACCAGAAATTTCCTTACATATTTCTTGGCAAAAAGAATTCCTAGACGACTTATTAAGGATAATTAAAATTCAAGATTTTCAAGTTTTGATTGCAACCCACTCTCCATCAATCATAAATGACAGATGGGATTTAGTTTATAATTTGGAAATGAAAGACTAACATGAAAAAGTCGGACATTTCATATCAAGAGAAGCTAAATGAACTAAGGTTAGACATTTCGCATCCAAACAGTAAGGGTTTAAGTTTTATTTTACTTGAAGGCGAAACTGATATACGCCTTTTCAGGAAATTATTCAACCTAAATAATTGCAAAGTTGAAAATATACCAGGTGGTAATATAAAATTAGAAGAATGTGTTCAAAACTTAGTAAACATTTATCCTCTAATAATCGGAATAAGAGACGCAGACTTTATCCGAATTAACAAATCAGAATATTTACTCAACAACATGTTTTTAACCGATTTGCACGATATAGAAATAACGATATTAAATTTTGAGCCAATATTGAATGCAATTGTGTTTGAATATTCAAACATTAAAAAGGATAATCACTTGATTATTAAAAATGAGTTCATAGAAACAATTAAGCACATTAGCTTTCTGAAATTGCTCAATGACAAGGACAATCTTGAGCTCAATTTTAGTTCAGGTTTTCAAGATTTAATTTCATTTTCTAATAAAAAAATTGACTTTGAGCAGTATTTAAATAGAGTTATTGCAAAATCACCGAATGCAGTAATTAAAGACAAAGACAAATTGAAAGAAATGATTATTTTAATTGAAAATAGTGAACCAGATTTACTTCAAATTACAAACGGGCACGATTTACTAAATTCCTTTGCGAAGTATTTTAGAGAAGAAGAAAAAAGAAATGGAGTAAAAGGAGAAAATTTAGAAGCAACACTGAGGATGTTGTTTAATATTGACTTCTTCAAACATACTAATCTCTACCAAAAACTAAACGATTGGCAAAACCAAAACAATGTTGAAATCTTCGCATAAAAATTCAACTCCCATCTAGGTGTAGTTTGTAACTACACCTTTCTGTTTTTTTTAATTTTATACTTAGATATTTAACATTCAACCTTTTTACCTGAAGGTTCAGCCTCAGAACTTGAATGTTCAGGCTTTACTACTGAAACTTTATATCTAGAACATGAAATTTTATACGTTGATACTGAATGTTCGACCTTTTTACCTGAAGTTTCAGGCTCAGAACTCGAATGTTCAAGCTTTACCACTGAAAATTTATACCTAGAACATAAAATTTCATTCTTTGTAACTGAACCTTCACTCTTTTTACCTGAATCTTCAAACTCAGAAATCTTATCGTCCTTATTTTTTAGGAAATGCTCAAAACTTATAGGTATTGTAACCGTAAATACCTAAAAATATAATTTATCAATTTTTATTTTCTCTTTTTTACAACCAATAAACCCACTCTTTATGCGTAATCTTCTATTAGTTTTAATTGCATTCCTCGTTTCATTTAGCCTGCAGGCTCAAGACCTAAATTTTGGGCTCCGAGGAGGGCCAAGCTTCACGACTTTCGGAGGGGAAGAAGGTGGAGATGGATCTAAGTTCAAAGTTGGATTCCATATAGGAGGATATATCAACCTCCCTTTGTCGGAGACTTTGCAGTTCGAGCCAGGCATTCAATATTCCACCAAAGGTGCTAAAGGTACAGAAGCAGGAACTACTACCAGCATCCGAAATGGCTATCTGGATATCCCTTTGCTTTTGAAATATCAAGGTGCAGGAAATTTCTTTATCCTAGCTGGAGCGCAGCCATCCTTTCTGATGTCCTCGGCACTTATAGTTGGAAATGGTGACAATAAAGTAACCTTTGACGGAAACGATACCCGAGATCTATGGAAAGGCACTGACATTGCTGCTGTAGTAGGTTTTGGCTTCAACCTTGGAAGTCAAATGAACATTCAGACTACTTACGAACATGGTTTTGCAAACGTCAGTGAATTCTCTGATACAGTTTACAATCGGATCTTCAAACTCAGTATAGGAAGGAGCTTTTAGCCCACTCACAAAGTAAGTTCTGTACCACAAACTACAGGATGTATAATCAAGCTCCTTCTAGGTGTAGTGTTCAACTACACCTTTTATTTTTCCAAATTAAACTCCTCCAAAAACCCTATTAATCTTCCAAACCTGAGCCAATAACCTACAGTAAAACGAAAATTAATTTCCAATTTCAGATATATTGGGCTGTAATTAATTCATTTAGGATATGAAAAAAATCAGAGTTTTTGGAGCAATTTTTATAATCATTTTTTCCATTTCAGCTTGTACGCAATCATCTGAAAAAGTCTCGGAAGCCGAGGAAACTAACATTGATTCAGAATTTACACTAGCTAAACCAGAGGCTGTTGGGCTTAATTCAGTGATCATCAACGAACTGATAGATAGCATCCAAACTGGATATTACCCAAATCGTCATTCTTTGCTTATTTACAAAGATAAGCAGTTGGTGGTAGAAGAATATTTTACCGGCAAAGATGAAAACTGGGGTGATGATCTTGGAATTGTAACTTACAATGACAGCCTGTTGCACGATTTGCGAAGCGTGTCCAAAAGCGTGGTTTCTGCCTGTATCGGAATTGCGATTGCGCAGGGAAAAATCAAATCTGTGGACCAACCCATTTTTGATTTCTTTGAAGATTATCAACAATTTAACTCCGAGGGCAGGGAGGAGTTGACAATCAAACATCTGTTGACCATGACTTCGGGATTGAAATGGAATGAGGAAATATCCTATGACAATCCGGAAAACAGTGAAATTCAAATGATAGAAAGTGGGGATGCGATTGGATTTGTCTTAAGTAGAGAGATTGTGGATAAGCCTGGGACGGTTTGGAAATATAATGGGGGAACTACGGAGCTTCTCGCAGAAATCATCCATCGTGTTTCGGACAAAAATGTGCATGAGTTTGCAAAGGAATTTCTCTTTCTGCCGATTGGAATCTCAAACTCTGAGTGGACCATTTCCCCGGCTACTAATTCCCCTGCGGCTGCATCCGGATTACGTTTAACGCCAAGAGCTATGCTGAAATTTGGAATGCTTTACCTGCAAGATGGAATCTGGGATGGCAAACAAATAATCCCAAAGGAATGGGTGAAAGAGTCCTTTGAGCCCCATATTATGCGTCCAGATGGTCAGGGATACGGATATCAGTTTTGGATTTTGGATTACCAAATCGATGGAAAAACTTTGCATGTACCTGTGGCAGTTGGAAATGGCGATCAGCGTATTTTTTTCGACCTTCAAAATAAGATGCTGCTAATTACTACAGCCGGTAATTACAATCAGTGGGACATTGAAAACGATGCAAGTGCTTTGCTCAAAAAAATCTATTCCTCCTTTACACTGAATAATTGAAACCATAAGTTTTCCTATCTGATTTGCTAGGAAGCAATTTGCCAGGCGGAGCAGATAAACTGTTCAAAATACCCTAAATTGATTCGAATAGAAATTCTGCCAAACTTGGGGCAATGTTTTGAATGACTCATGAATTTTAACAAAGAAAATATTGCACGCTTTGGCATTGCGACCAAGGGTTTTGTCTACACCTTGATGGGGGCGCTCACTTTCATGGCAGCTATTGGTTCCGGAGGTTCGAAATCAGGTACCAGTGATGCGCTGAAGTTTTTACAAAATAATATGGTTGGTACCATTTTACTCGGAATCACGGCAGCTGGACTGGTGGCTTATGTATTTTGGCGTTTTTATCAAGCCATCAAGGATCCCGACAATGAAGGAAATGATCTCAAAGGAATAGGAAATCGGTTAGGGTTCTTTTCCAGTGGTGTTTTTTACGGTCTGTTGGCCTTTTCTGCTTTTGAGATACTTTTAGGATCTGGAAGTGGATCTGGAGACGGCCAAGAATCTATCATTGCAAGCACCTTAAATAAGCCATTTGGGCAGGTCATTGTACTGATAATAGCCACCATCTTCTTAGGAAGAGCTATTTTTCAGATGGTCATAGCCTATACGAACATGTACAAAAAGAAAATAAAAGCTCAAAATATTGAACCTAGAGTGCAAAAATTGATGGTTACCCTCGGAAAAATAGGCCATACCTCAAGAGGAATAGTAATCGGTGTAGTCGCATTTCTAACGTACAGGGCCGCATTTTCCTACAGTTCTGATGAAGCAGGAGGCACCAAGGATGCGTTTAGTTTTCTTCAGGATGAATTTGGTACACTTGTATTATCGTTAGTTGCCTTGGGCTTGGCTATGTATGGGATATTTTTGATAATAAATGCCCGCTATCGTGATATGAAGAGTGTATAAAACCAAAAGCAATTTTGGGTTTTGCTACTCAAGAATTTAATCCGATCGGTTCCCCGTGTTCGGTCTTCTGACCGGGTAAGCAAAGAAATTCTGGTTAATGGAAAGATTGCGGAAAATCATAATAAGTATCACCTACTTTCCCATAATCTGACTTCTGTGGAGCAAACCCCAAAAATGCAATTCATCCAATACTTTTTCTAAGGAGATGCCGTGCGGGGTTATTGAATATTGGACTTTCGGTGGAAATGAATCGAATACTTCCCTTTTGACTAGCTGATTTGTCTCCAGGCTTTTCAATTCCTTTGACAAAATCTTATCTGTGATTTCACCGACTTCCCTACTGATTTCTTTAAAGCGCTTCGGGCCTCCAGCCAAAGAAAATAAGATTAATAATTTCCACTTTCCTTCCAGTGCCTCCAAGGCATCTTTGATGGAAAGCATGGTTTTAGGACAACCTCCCTTTGATATCATAGCTTTATATTTTTCGATACTATCCCCGTAGATAGCGCTATCCATGGGGATAGTAATATCATTTGGAAAGCGAATTTATATAATCTTGGGTCTAGTAAACAAACCGACACACAGACTATGGCAATTCAAAAAAGATCAAACCCCTTAAATATTTCCCTTTGGATAGTGCAGATTTTACTTTCCCTCACCTTTATCTACGCAGGGTTTATGAAGTTATTTCTCCCAGCCGAGTTGCCTTGGCCTTGGATCAGTGAAAATCCTGAATTGGTCTGGATATCAGGAATAGTTGACTTGCTCGCTGGGTTGGGACTGACCTTGCCTTCCCTGCTTAGAATTCGACCTATTTTGACTGTGTATGCTGCTTTTGGAACCATCGCACTTATGATTTCTGCCATCCTTTTTCATGTATTGAGAGGCGAAGGAGACCAGATTGGGTTTAATGTTTTCATTCTTATTTCTGCTGCATTTATTGCCTGGGGCAGAGGAAAAAAATATCGATTGGTAGGAAGATAAAATGTCGGTGAGCTCCGGGAAGTATATAAGGGATAATTACCTCATGGGTTAACGGTGAGTCTAAAAAGTTTTCCTGATAATTTTAAGGTTTATTTCCTGTCAACCTTAGCTTACAGATCTACTCTACATGGGTAACCAGCAATTATTCACTGATCAATTAGTAGAAAAAAAACCATCCCGATTTCTCAGGATGGCTTTCTATTTTTATTTCGTTCCAAACTTATAGATACAAGTCTGTTCGTATTTTTCGCCAGGCTCCAAAATAGTAGAAGGGAAACTAGGCTGATTCGGAGAATCTGGATAATGCTGGGTTTCCAAGCAGAATGCTGATCTCAGTTCATATACTTTGCCTCCCTTTCCTGATACTGATCCATCAAGAAAGTTACCACTATAGAATTGGATCGCTGGCTCGGTAGTCCAAACTTCCATTTCTATTCCTGTCTGAGGAGAAGATATCACTGCTGCCTCTGTCAATTCATTTCCAGTCTTGTCCAACACCCAGTTGTGGTCATATCCACCACCGAACTTCAGCTGTTCGTTTTCCTGATCGATACGGTCACCGATTTTGGTAGGAGTAGTAAAGTCAAAAGGAGTTTCCTTCACTGATGCCACTTCGCCTGTAGGAATGAGTACCTCATCGACAGGAGTGTATTTGCTCGCGTTTAACTTTAGCGTATGGTCTAGCACATTGCCGTTTCCAGCACCATTTAGGTTAAAAAATGAGTGATGAGTCAAATTCACAGGAGTGGCTTTATCAGTTTCCGCTTCATAAGTGACTTTGAATTCATTTTCATCTGTAAGCGTGTAGATCATTTTCACTTTTAGCTCACCCGGAAAACCTTCTTCTCCATCTGGCGAAGTATAGCTGAAGATTAAACCATTATCCCCTGATTTCTCCACATCCCAAATCACATAGTCCATTCCGCCTGGACCACCGTGAAGCGTCTGTCCATTGTTATTCTGAGGAAGTGTATATTCCTCTCCATTCAATGTGAATTTCCCTTTTGCAATCCGATTGCCATAGCGGCCTATCGCTGCTCCAAAGTATTTCTCACCACTTGAAGTGTATTCGTCAAGGGTTTCAAACCCAAGTACCACATCCACCAAGTTTCCATCCTTGTCAGGAACCCAAAGATTGGTAACCCGTGCACCGAAATTGGTGACTTTCATTTTCATGCCATTGGCATTCTTGATTTCGTATGTTTCCACTTTTTTATCTTGAAAAGTTGTGCCGAAAACCTGCTCTTCCACAGTGTCCTCAACTTTAATTTCTTCTTTTGGTTTGCTATCGCAGCTGTAAAGTAAAATACCCAGTGCCGCAGCACCAAGAGTTTTATTGAAATGATTCTTCATTGGGCTTACTTTTTATATAAAGGTGAATGTATGCTTTTCATCTTTGACACATCGAATTTGATGATTTTTCTATCGTAAGTCATCAGTCCATTGGTCTCCACTTCCACATCGGTGGTCTGAGTGTAAACTGCCGCAGAAAGTCCCGCTTCCACTAATTCTCCTAAGCGTGTCATCAGACCAGCATAGCGATTGTACAGCTCTTCCTGGTTTTTGAAACTCTGGTAACCCCAGTTGTCTTTTTGCTGCCAAACGTGTCCATCTACAGGAAGGCCCAAACCTCCGAATTCACCCAAAACTATGATATTGTCCTTACCATAAATTTTTGGATCAGGCATTTTAGCATCTGGATAGTTATGCAAATCGATGATGTCACCCGCAATCTTGGTTCCTTCCATTTCGAAGTTTCCACCACTTGCACTGTTCACTAATCGTGAAGGATCATGATCTTTCGTCCAAGCTGCGATTTCCTTGGTTTTGAACTGACCCCAAGCTTCGTTGAAAGGTACCCAAACTACGATAGAAGGGAAATTATAGAAATCATCCATGATCTCTTTCCACTCCTCCTTGTAAATAGCCTCTGACTCAGGTGTTCTATCACGATCTGTTCCACTTCCCAGTACGGCAAGCTTCATCTCCCAACCGTTACCCATGTCTCCGCTAGGCATGTCTTGCCACACTAACATTCCCATTTTGTCACAGGCATGATACCAAGTTGCAGGCTCCACTTTCACGTGCTTTCTGATCATGTTGAAACCCATATCCTGAGTCTTTTGAATGTCAAAAACCATAGCTTCATGACTTGGAGCTGTGTATAATCCGTCAGGAAACCAGCCTTGGTCGAGTGGGCCATATTGGAATAAAAACTCACCATTCAGCATCATTCGCTGAATTCCGTTTTCATCGGGAGCCATGCTGATTTCTCTCAAAGCCGCATAGCTTCCAACAGCATCAAGGACCTTTTTGCCATCTACTAATTCTACTTTCAGATCGTAAAGTACTGGATTCCCTGGAGCCCAAAGTTCAGCATCTTTGATTGTTAACTTAGCGGTTTCGCTAGGAGATATTGTTTGCTCAGTGAGCATTGTTCCATCTTTCCAAGCAGACACTTTAACCTGTTGTCCTGAGGATTCTCCAGCAATTTCCGGTGTCACCAATATCTGCTTGCTTTGAATATCTGATGCATTTCTCAGTCCGGAAATATATGCTGCTGGGACAGTTTCCAGCCATACAGTCTGCCAGATTCCTGTCACTGGAGTGTACCAAATTCCGTTCGGATTGTTGATCTGTTTGCCTCGTGGCTGAGGTCCGTCATCATTAGGGTCCCAAACTCGAACTTGCAGATTTTGGGTTTTTCCTGATTTCAGATGCTCAGTGATATCGAAATCAAACGGATCATATCCACCTTTATGCATTCCTACACTTTGACCATTTACGAAAACTTCTGTCTCCCAATCCGATGCGCCGAAGTGCAATAAAACCTTGTCTTTGCTAGATTTCTTAGGAGTGTTAAAAGTCGTGTTGTACCAAAGTTCATTGTCCTTACCTACAGTTTTTCCGACTCCAGAAAGCGCTGATTCTACAGCAAAGGGAACAAGGATTTCCCCGTCAAAACTTGTTGGGACAGCTTGTCCTTTTGGTTTGATCGCATAGTCCCAAAGCCCGTTCAGGTTTACCCAGTTTTCTCGGGTCATCTGCGGTCTTGGATATTCCTGATGTACGTTTTCAGGAGTCACCTGAGTAGCCCATTCAGTCATGATCTTCCCTTCCACAGGCTTGTAGGTGGATGTTTGTGCTGTCGCTAGCTGCTGCGCAAAAAGCAGGCATGCGCCAATTATAAGAGTGTTCTTCATATGCATAAGGTTTATCGGTTTCTAATTATGGGGTAAAATCAATTCGTTTACTTAATGGTACTTTGTACATGATTCTTTTTACAACATTTTCAATAAATTTTCACTTCCTTGAAATGGGCAAAAGAATCTGTTGGTCCTTTGGCCACTAATCCAAGTCGGAAGCCCATTCCCCAAGGCACTAGATGCTTCACGTCTTGTGTCTCGCCTACTTGAATTGTTTCTCCGTCAACGATCGCTGAGGTAGTCATTTTATAACCATCCTCCATATTCAAAATCAACTTTACTTGCTCATTAACTGGGATTGTGACAGCAGCAATTTCTGTGGTTTTTTGGTTGATCGTTTCCCAAAGGATCAGCTGGTTTCCCTTAACAGAAATCCCCATGCCGGCTGGAGGAGCACCGAAGCCATTATTAGCCCCACCAATTACCGCCAATCCAGCTGCGGCTTTACCGTCAGGAATTACTGTCGCTTCGTATTGATAATCCAGAGATTTTGTGCCTTGAACCAATAGCGTTCCCAAGGTTTCATTTTCCTCAGAAGCCTGAAGTCTCAGTCCTTTTTTACCAGTTTCATACTGAATATCCTGCGTAACACGCCATTGCCAAATTGGATCCAGTCGTTTTTTGAAATTATCAGTGAATTCCAAGGAGGCTTTGCTTCGCTCGTATTTTTCGTCATTTGCAAAAACTGGCCATTCATCAGCAGTCCATTCTACTTTTTGCAATACACCTTGCCGACCTACATACACAGATCCTTCCTGATTATAAGCATGGTTTAATAACCAAAGCTCTCCATCTTTTTCCACTACAGTTCCATGTCCTGGGCATTTCCAATTCTCATTATCCTTGATGACTGGATTCATGTCATACTTTTCCCATGGTCCCAATAAAGTTTTGCTTCTTGCTACCCCAGTGACGTAATCGCAGGTAATCTCGCAGCAGCCACGGGCAGAATAAGTCGCATAGAAATAGCCGTTCTTTCTGAAAATGGCAATGCCTTCTACTAAACCACCTTCCCAATCCTGATCATTGTGGAAAAGCTCATGCTTCTCACCGATCAGTTTGGTGCGCTCCTCGTTCACTTCCTGAGCCCATATCGGAGTTTTTTGCCCCTTACTATTTCCATCTTCCTTCCAAAGGACATAGAGTTTGCCATTTTCATCACGGGTTTCAAAAGCATCGATCGATCCATATTCCTGAGCGACAAGTGGGCCATGATCTTTAAAACTTCCTTCGGGAGAATCAGCGCTAGCTACTGCGACGGAAAGCCTATTGCTTTCTTTATCCCTAGCGGTATAGTAAGCGTAGATTTTATTTTGCTCCGCATCATACGAAAGCTCGGGAGCCCAAAAGTTATTCTTTGCCCAATCTGGAGCTCCATCTGGAAAAACATAGTTTACCAGCTCCCAATTCACCAAATCATCGGACTTGAAAATTGGAAAAAGCGGTGCCCATTCATTGGAGGTGGCAGAAGCATAATATGATTTGCCAATCTTCACTACCGTAGGATCTGGACGGTCTCCCTCCAAAACTGGAT
>TARA_R110002012_G_scaffold97951_5_pt1 | contig 59810 bp, 40 predicted proteins | sample TARA_R110002012 | Tara Oceans TARA_R110002012 (sample SAMEA4396515) | marine metagenome | biome: Westerlies Biome; feature: [DCM] deep chlorophyll maximum layer (ENVO:01000326); material: water (ENVO:00002006), including particulate matter (ENVO:01000060) such as... | depth 40 m
ACAACAGGATTTTGGACTTATTAGCTCAGAGGATGGAAGTGGTGAAGCAGGTCGGCGATTTAAAAAGAAAGACCAACGCCACGATTTACCGCCCCGAAAGAGAAAAGGCGATCATCGACAGGCTTGACAAAATGAACAAAGGCTTGCTCAACAGGGCGGCCATTGAGGCCATCTTTCTTGAGATTTTCGCAGTAGCGAGGAATCTGGAGCTGCCCGAACGAGTGGCTTACCTGGGGCCGGAAGGAAGTTTTACCCACCAGGCAGCAGAAAGCCGGTATGGGGCAATGAGCACTTACACTTCACTTAACTCCATTGAAGCGGTGTTTGAAACCGTTAAGAGCGATAGGGCGAGGTTTGGCGTAGTGCCTATTGAGAATAACCAGGAGGGGGTGGTGCAGGAAACCATTGACCTGCTTGGCCGCTACGACCTTAACATCATTGCCGAGCTGCCTTTGGCCATCCACTTCGCTTTTGCCACTGAAGAAGAAAACCTGAAAAGCATTAAGAAAATTTATTCTAAAGACATTGCTTTCAGGCAGTGTAGTGCTTTCATCGAGGATCACTTCGACAAAGGAGTGGAACTGGTGCCGGTCAACTCTACTAGCACGGCTGTAAAAATAGCCAAGGAAGAAAAAGGTGCGGCGGCCATTTGCGCTCACATTGCAGCCAAGGAATATGACCTTCCGATACTGTTTGAGAACATTGAAGATTCCGGAGAGAACTCTACCCGGTTCATCATTCTTTGCAAGGGGCATTTTAACGAGCCAAGCAACAACGACAAGACATCCATTTTGGCACGCCTGGAAGATAAGCCGGGAGCTTTGGTTACGTTCCTGCAAGAATTTCACAAGGCCAAGATCAATCTTTGCAAAGTTGAGAGCCGGCCAGCTAAAGAGGGCTCTAATTTTAAGTATATTTTTTATATCGACTTCGATGGCCATTTCAATGATAGACGGGTCCAAAAGGTGGTGAAGAACTACTGGCACAACATTAAGTGGTTGGGCAGTTATGTGAAGCTGGTTTAGTCAAAAAAATAGTGCCGTTGGAAAGAACGAAACGCACTTTTAGATCGTTTTAAACTCATCTGGGAAATATTTGAGGCCTCAAATTCCAAAGCGTGACAAACAGCCACGCTTGCCTGGAAAAGAACACAAAAAAACCATCGAAATGAAAAAGTTATCAATGCTGGCCGCAGTGGCTATAGCTTTTGGAATTGTGGTTGAGGCCAATGCCCAACAAATTGAAATAGGTAAGAACACCAAAATTGAGAGGAGCGAAGTGCCCATTCGAATCCTCAAAAGCCTGGAGAATGAATTTCCGGAAACGAGTAATTTCCAGGATCAAACCTGGTACCTGCACTACATGGAAGGCAAGGGCAGCGTGACGGCAAAAGTGTATAAGGTAGTCATCGAAAACAGTGATCTGGATTTCACAGCGTACTACAAACCCGATGGGGGGTTTGAAAAGGCTAATGAAATAAAGAAGCACGCCCAACTGCCCGAGGCAGTAGAAGCTACGATACACTCGCAGTATAGCAATTGGAAGGTGGTTGATCGAAATGAAATCATCTCGGTAGGCAGGTTCAACCGTGATAGGTTTGAGATACAGCTGGAAAAAGGCAACCTGGAGCGCCTGATTGTGGTATCGCCCGATGGCAAGGTGATCCGGGACAGGCATTCATGATGAGGCGAAGAAATCAGATCAATAAAGGGGGCGATGGCTCCCTTTTTTTATGCCGTAACGTTCATCATTTCCAGCAGGTCGTCAATATACTCCCGGGAATTGGAAAGCCGTGGCACTTTGTTTTGGCCGCCAAGCCTCCCTCTTTTTTTCATCCACTGATAGAAAGTGCCTTCTTCTACCACGTAGAGCACAGGCGCTTCGAGGGCAAGGCTTTTATACCGTTTGGCGTCGTAATCTGAATTGATTTTTCGAAGGGTGCTGTCCAAAACCTCTATAAACCTGGTTCTGTCGCTTGGAGGCTTAATAAACTCCATCACCCATTCGTGAGCTCCCTTTTGTCCACCCTCAAGGTAACGTGGGGCGGCCGTAAAATTGCTGATCACCGCCGAGGTTTCCCTGCATGCTTCAGTAATCGCCGTTTCTGCATTCTCAATAATCAGCTCTTCACCAAAGGCGTTAATGAAGTGTTTCGTCCGGCCGCTGATTTTCACCCGGAAAGGGCTGATAGAGGTGAACTTAACCGTGTCACCAATTCTGTATCTCCAGAGCCCAGCGTTGGTGGTGATAATCATCGCATAATTAACCCCAATTTCTACCTGTTCCAACGTTAGTGCCTTGGGGTGATCGTTGCCAATTTCTTCAAAAGGGACAAATTCATAAAAAATGCCGTAGTCGAGCATCAACAGCATCTCGTCGGAGTTCCTTTGGTCTTGTATGCCAAAAAAGCCTTCGGACGCATTATAGGTTTCCATGTAGCGCATGCCATCGGAGGGAATGAGCGCCTTAAAGAGGTCTTTGTACGGGGGGAAAGCTACTGCGCCGTGGAAGAAGACTTCCAGGTTTGGCCACACTTCCAGGATATTGGTTTTGCCTGTTAGTTCCAATATTCGCTGTAGTAAGACGACCGTCCATGTGGGCACGCCACTGATGCTGGTCACGTTTTCCTCCAGAGTGGTGGTGGCCATCATCTCAATTTTTTCTTCCCACTCGTCCATCAGCGCAATTTCCATGCTTGGTGTGCGCACAAACTGAACCCATAGAGGAAGGTTCTTGATGATGACAGCGGAAACGTCGCCATAATAGGAGTTGGCGTTTTTATCAAACTGATTGATCTGCTGACTGCCGCCAATGGTGAGGCCCTTGCCTGTAAAAAGCTTGGATTCGGGGTAGTTGTTAACGTAGATGGAAATGAGATCTTTGCCACCCTTAAAATGGCAGTCTTCAAGTGCCTCGGGAGAAACGGGGATGAATTTGCTGCGTGCATTGGTAGTGCCCGACGACTTGGCAAACCACTTTACCTCGCTTGGCCAGAGCACATTTTGCTCCCCCTTCATTAATCGGTCAATGTAGGGTGCCAGTTCTTCGTAAGACACGATCGGCACCCGCTTTTGAAAGTCCTCATGATTTCGAAAATCCACAAAGCCGTATTTGTTGCCGTATTCTGTGTCCTTACCCCGCTGAATCAGCCTCTGGAAAAGCTCCTCCTGCACCTCAAAGGGATACTTCATGAAAAGCTCGATCTGGTGGATTCGCTTTTTCATGACCCAGGTCATTATAGAATTGAGAATTTCCATTGGTGTTGTTGACTAAACTTTTCTTTTCAACTCGAAGTGCTTGCCCAGGTACACCCTTCTTACCTGTTCGTCAGCAGCCAGCTCTTCTGCAGTCCCTGATTTTAGCAGTTTTCCTTCAAACATCAAATAGGCCCTGTCAGTTATCGACAGCGTTTCATTCACATTGTGGTCCGTGATGAGGATTCCAATGTCCTTTTTCTTGAGCTGTGCCACAATAGTTTGGATCTCTTCCACAGCGATTGGGTCTACCCCTGCAAAAGGCTCATCTAATAATACAAAATTGGGATCAACTGCCAAAGCCCTGGCAATCTCCGTCCTTCTTCTCTCTCCTCCGGAAAGCACCATGCCGAGGTTTTTGCGCACATGCCCGAGGCTAAATTCCTCCAGCAGGCTCTCAAGCTTTTCTTTTTGCTCAGCCTTCGGAATATTTCTCATTTCGAGAACAGCCATGATATTTTCTTCCACACTTAATTTTCTGAATACGGAGGCTTCTTGTGCTAAATAACCAATGCCAAGCTTGGCTCGCCGGTACATCGGCAGGTCGGTGATGTTCTGGTCATCCAGAAAAATTTCCCCGTCGTTGGGCTTTATCAAACCTACGATCATGTAAAAGGAAGTCGTTTTTCCGGCGCCATTGGGACCAAGCAAGCCGACAATTTCTCCTTGCGAAACCTCAACCGACACATTGTTGACAACGCTTCTTCCTTTATACTTTTTTACCAGGTTGTGTGCACTTAGTTTCATTGATCCTTTCAGGTATTAATCAAGCTTCAAATCTTTGATGTGTAATTGCATGGTTTTGTTTCCCATAAAGTCATTCTCTTCAATAGTATAGGCCACATTGAAAGGTGTGCCATTTGCAATAGCATCATAGTACTCGCCAAATCCAAAAGCAATAGCCTCAAGGGAAGCCTTGGAGCCTTCCTGGCTCAAAAACATTTTCAGGTGTATGTCTTTCAGCTGCTTTACCGATTTGGCAACTACGTTGGTGGAGACAAACACCGGTTGCATGTTACCTGGCCCAAAAGGAGCCATTTGCCTTAATATATTGAAAAACTTGTGGTTGATACCCTCTATTGGAATCGCCAGGTCGATGTCAATGATTGGCTCCAGCATTTCTGGCGTAATTCTTCTGGCCACCACCTCTTCGAACCGTTCCTTAAAGGCCTCAACCTTATCCAAATTCATCGTTAGCCCGGCGGCGTACTTATGGCCGCCGTACTGATCTAGTAAGTCAGCGCATTCTGCAATGGCTTCGTACACATCGAAGCCAACTACTGACCTGGCACTGCCCGTTGCTTTGCTATTTGATTCAGTCAGGATAATGGTTGGCCGGTAAAACTTTTCTATACAACGGGACGCTACAATGCCTATAACGCCCTTGTGCCAGTTTTCTCTATAAAGCACGGTCGAAAAAGATTTCTTGAGTTGATCTTCCTCTTCAATTATTGCCAGTGCTTCTTTGGTAATATTTTCGTCAAAGCCCTTTCTAAGGTCATTTTTGATGTCAAGCTGGGCTGCCAGTTCTTCGGCCTCTTCCTCGGTTCTGGCCAGCAATAGCTCCACTGCCGCACCGGCGTGATCGATTCGCCCGGCGGCGTTGATGCGAGGCCCGATGCCAAAAACTACTCGGGTCACTGTAACGTCTCCCCGGATACCCGAAAGGTTTTTCAAAGCTTTCAGACCAGGCAAAGGCGATTTATTAAGCTTCTGCAAGCCAAAGTAGGCCAGCACCCTGTTTTCGCCTACAACAGGCACGATGTCGGAAGCAATGCTGACAGCCACCAGGTCGAGGTAGAGATAAAGCTCCTGAATGTCGACAGTGTTCTGAATGGCAAAGGCCTGCATGAGCTTGAAACCTACTCCACAGCCGCTGAGCCCATCAAACGGGTAATCGCAATCGAGGCGCTTTGGGTCAAGCACGGCAAATGCCTTGGGCAGCTCCGGGCCCGGAAGGTGGTGGTCGCAAATGATGAAATCGACCCCCAGGGAATTGGCCAACTCTACTTTTGAAACTGCTTTTATGCCACAGTCAAGCGCAATGACAAGCGTAAAACCCTGCTCGGCTGCCCAGCGGACGCCAGTTTCTGAAATGCCGTAGCCCTCATCGTAACGGTCGGGGATGTAGTAGTCAATATTAGAATGATACTTGCGGAGAAAGCCATAAGCCAGTGCCACAGAAGTGGTGCCATCCACATCGTAGTCACCATAGATAAGTATTTTCTCTTTTTTGAAAATCGCCTCACTCAACCTGTTCACGGCCTTTTCCATGTCCTTCATCAGAAATGGATCGTGTAGCTGGCCGAGGTGTGGCCTGAAGAAGGCACGGGTCTCTTCGAATGTGGAATAGCCTCTTTGCACCAGCAATGCTGCCAGGGTATCGCTTACCTTGATGCCTGAAGCCAGCGAATGCACTGTTTCGGGATTAGGTAGGTCTTTGTATACCCATCTTTTGCTCATTTATTGCTGCGATTGAAGTACTTGGGAAATATGAAAAACAGGTTATTTCCAAAAATACAAATTCAATCGATTGATGAGCGATAGTCTGTAAAGAAATGAGGAGAATAAGGTCACATGCCCGACGGAGGCGTCGGGAGGGAGTATCTTAATTCGAAAAAATATCAAAAGTCCAGCTCGAACTCTCTCTTTTTGAAGTAAGTATCGAACCAATATTCATAGTTGGAATAGTCGATACAGTCCTCAAGCTCAACGCCGTCGTTGATCAGGCGCATGATACTTTTACCTGGCAGCCACGACAACAAAGCGTTGGCCTGGCGCATTGGCAACTGAGAAAGTTGAATGAACTTTTTACCGTTAAGGTAGATGGGTTTTAACTTAAACATGACCCTTTGATTTATTATGCAAGCATACTATTTTATTTTTCCCAGGACGTTAAAATCATGTTAAAGGTTGGTTAATTTTAACGTGTACTCACCTGAAAGACAAGAAATTATAGCTAATCCCCTAAAGCCTGCGAAAATAAACTATTGTGAGGGAGCGTTTGACTCCAACTCGGCGATCCACTGACGGATAAGCGCCACTCCTTCTTTGTGAGGCAAAGACCTGCCAAGTTCTGGCATCATTATACCAGGATCAGTAGACTCCATTCTGAACACAAGAATAGACTCTTCCGGTTTGCCAGGCACTATAGCGTAAAGCCGCCCGCCTGATCCCTTGCCTGCTGCAACGGGTTTTTTCATAATGCCATACTTGCTTCTGTCGCTGACGTCAAAGGTGAGGAATAGCCCCGACGTGTTGGCCGAACCTTCCGGGTGATGGCAGGAACCACAGTTGGCGTCGAGATAGGCCCTGGCGGCCAGACTGACGTTGGCATGTGCGGAGTTCCAGTCAGGAAATGCCCCCAATGCGGCGGCTTCGTCCCGAAGGTCAAGAAGTCCCTTGCTTTTCCAGTAACTCAATTGATTTTGAGTAGTGCCTTCGGGGTAGGTGTAGTCTCTATTTAGCTGCGAAATTTTTGGGCCGAGTGGAATCACGGCGTTGGATCGGCCGTGGCATGTTTTGCACTGATTAACATCTGGCACAGAGTAGCTTACCTTTTGCAGCACGCCATCTTGCTCTAGTTCAACATCGATATTTCCGCCAGCTACTTCAAGAAAAGCTTCCGTTTGTTCATCGTTCCAAATATAGGTCAGGGCCTTCCATTCTTTGTCCGTCTTTTCTATCACCCTCGTTTCCATCAGCTTTCTGCCAGCCTCGTTTTTAGCGGGATAGTGGAAAGTTTTGATGAGCCTGGTGCCAACAGGAAAATCAAGAGAGCCATCGTCCAACACTGTGATTACTTTCTCTGGAGGCAAGGCCACAAACCTGCTTTTATCGGCATAGTCAGAGAACAATGGCATGTTGAGGTCGTAGGGCACAATGCCTTTGCCTGGCACCAAATCCGATAGTTTTCCTTCGAAGAACCCGAACTCCGACAGCTTGTCGGGGCCAAGTGAAAGAGGTTGCCTGTTTTGCCGGATATTGTCGTTGTTCGTTCTTAAAGAAGCAGGGACAAGTCTTTGACTTGCTTCTTTTTTCTGGCCTGAGTCACAGGCAGCAAAAAAAGCAAACAAGAAAAGGACTGGAACAAAAAACCTCATAGCGAAGCAACTGCTTTTTCTAAAACGACGGGTGGAAGCACATTTCCTGAACAGGTGTGTGCATCAATATCCCGGTTGCTGTCTTCAAAATCATTGGCTGCATCCATATTGGCAAACGATGCGTCACCATTGGCTTGCACGCAAATGACCTTGTCAGAGGGTGCGGCGGTAATTCCATCCCAAAGGATGTCAGGAATGGAGAGTCCGAATTGCCATACGAGCAGATAGCCAATATCACTTTTAAGAGAGGGCAAAGTAAAGCTGTTGGCGATGCTGTTATCGTGGATAAAGACACCAGAGGGGATAGGGTTGTAGTTTTTGTCGGCCTTATAAGCAGCTTCATTCTGCGACATCTGTGCATCGCCGTCATTCGAATCGTCCATGGCTGCTGCTGCCATCACAAAGTCATAGCTGATAACAGACACTCCTGCCGTTCTGTTTTCAGATACTTTATTGTTAAAAATTTCTACTGATGTCATTGCCAGCACCATCACGCCTGTGCCGGGAGGCACCGAGGCCACTATGTTCCCTTTAGGGGCGAAGTTTCGGAAATTATTGCTACTTACTTTGTTGTCGAACACTCTGACGTTTCCCCCTAATTGGGAAAGACCCGGCAGGTCGAAAACAAGGATGCCTCCGGTATTGTCGTAAGCTTCATTGTTGAAAACGTCTGCGCTCGTGGTATTCTCTATTTCGATGCCAGCCACGTTATTGTAGGCAGTAGAGTTGCTCACTATAACGTTGTGCGACTGCCCCACATAAATGCCAGCATCTGAGGCGCCAATGGCGACACACCGGTCGATCAAAACATTTTTGCACATCACAGGGTAGATCGCATAAGCGCCGTTGGTTTCTTCAGGCTCACCTGTCCATTCCGATTTCACGTTGATCAGCTCCAGCCCGTTGATGTCTTGTATCTTGATATTGTCGCCAACGGCATCTCTGATCGTCAAATCTTTGAGCACTATCTGGTTTCCGTTTTGGATCCTCAATCCCTCAGCTCCTTCTGTTTGTTCATGAAAGGAGAGAATGGTTTTGTCCATTCCAGCGCCCATAATGGTGATGCTGTCTTTTCCTTCCAAAGTAAGGCTCCTTTTAAATACATAATGGCCGGGTAGTATAACGATAGTATCCCCAGCTTCGGCCATAATGAGCCTGGTCTGCAGATCCTGAGAAATATCCTTGTAGTCGGTATCTTCAAAGGGGATAGCCCTTGTAACAGGGTCGCCACAGGAGGCGACTACCAAAGCTATGAGGGCCAAATAAAAAAAGTGCTTCATGAGTAAGTGTTGTTCAAAATGTTTCTGGGCGCAGGGTAAAAATAAGAAACATCAGCAAAATTGACACGGCTGTAGCTATGAATGAAGCCCCACTTTTTTCTTTTTGCTTACCTTCCTATCTTTCCAAATGCCTATGAAACTTGATTTCGGTGAGATATGGCCTTTTCTGAAAATAATTGGGGAAGAGGCATCAGAATGGTCTTTCAATCTGGTAGCGGGAAATTTTGTGAGTGAAAAGGTTTCCCTAGCGCTCATTCATCAGCTTGAGAATGACCCTTATTATGATGCAGAGATGCTCCCGAATTTATTTACGTTCAGAGAAATATTTTGGCAGCCCAATGTGTACCCCACCTTGAATGCCTGCCTGACAGGGCTGAAACTGGTGGCTAACTACAGCAATGAGCTGACCGAAGAGTATGCGAACTCCACTCGGGAAACGCAGCAATTGTATGTTCATTTGGTGAAACACATCGGCGAACTCGCCCGGCAGGCGAATGAGCAATTGGCGGGCAGCGAGCAGGCGAATGACCAGATTCCTTCGGTTTTGGGGGAGTTTAGAAAGCAGTCTTTTCCCGTTATCATGCTGTTTATTCACCATCCGATGAATAGGGTCGACTACAAGGAAGACGCCTTAAGAAGGATCAATTTTATGGTGAAAACGCTGATAGAGCAATATCAGCTCAGGTTCAACGACTTGCTGCTGCCTCATTGGGAGCTGGACAGGCTTTCTGGCTCGAAAAAAACCGACAGCAAACAGACTGGCGATCAGTCACCCGAACCGTCTTCTGAAGCAAGCACTGAATCGCCCACCTGAATCACCCCCTCCTGTATTACCTTTGCTGTGATGCCCCCATGGCCTCTCATGGCATTGTAACCACCAAAGCCCAATGCCTTCTCCATTTTTGAGCATGGATGGCACAAGCCGGTCATCTCCAGAACAGCAGTGCCAATGGCAAAGGTTTTATCCTTTAGCGCCAGCAGGTTGATGCCCTGCACTACAATATTTCTCCTTAACAACCCCGGATCAACACTTTCTTTGTTCATCATGGAAGCCACAGTTGCCAGATGCTCAGCCTGAATAAGCGTCACCTGCCTGGGGTTGTTGGCGGGCCCTTTGAACCGATCACCCTCCAGCCCCTTTCCGGGTGTTGCTTTCACATTTTTAACTGATAAAACGGCTTCATTCCTTGCCGGACGAACGCCAATCCATGCTACAGTGCCCTTTTGGCTAAAGTGCCTCATAAGCTCTGCCATTGGTGTATTTTGATTTAGCTCTTTCACGGGCGATGGGTAAGGTGAACCGAAGTGCTTCAAACTATTCCAGCTAAATTCAATGAAAGACTTTGAATGATAGTGGAATACAGCTTCTGATAGGTAAATTTATGCAATAGAGTTCTATTTTTGTAGTGAGGAAAACATTGAAAAACTTGTTGAATAAGATGAAGAGAGTGATTCTGGTTGTAGTTCTATCAATGGCGTTATCCTGTTTTACCAACGCACAAACGGCCCCGCCCATCCCCCCATTCCAGCATGTGAGTGTCGAAACAATTGACTACTCGGGCATCAAGGATATGTTTCAGGTGAGTTTGTACGCCAGAAGATGGCTTACCATAGAGCAGTTTCACTTGATTGGAGACACCCGGGAGAATTGGGATGCCGAGATCAGGCAGGACTCTTGCAGTGTAATGACATTCAAACTTGAGACACACGAAAGGATAAGTGGAAAATACCATACATCGCTGTACCTGGTAGACTGCAAAAGTGACACTGTTTATCAGAGCGATGGCAAGGCCATGGGTTCCTCACCGGCACAAGGCTTCCAGTATGCGGCGGAAGCTGCTCTGAAAGACTTTAAGAAGGATTGGGAAAAAGGTCAGGAGCCAGCCAAAAAGTCGAAGAAAGGGAAGAATTAGATGTCCGTTATTCATTTTGCTCATTCCAATGGGTTTACAGCGCTCACTTACCGCTATTTCCTTGAGCAACTAGCGCCGAACGATGTGCAATATTTGGAAAAGTTTGGGCACGACAAGAGGTTCGAACCCAGGTTTTCCTGGGCACCGTTGACTAATCAGCTCATTGAATCAATTGAAAAGCAACGGAAGCCAGTCATTGGCCTCGGTCACTCACTTGGGGCCGTGGTTACACTGAACGCCTACTACAAGCGACCAGACTTATTCAAAGGGTTGATCATGATGGATCCACCATTTTTCGGCAAAAAAATGCGCCTCCTCTTATTAGGCGCAAGGATAGTTGGCGTTTCCGGCAAACTTGTGCCGCCGGCTGTAAAAGCAAAAAAGAGAAAGTGGGAATGGGAGAGTAAGGCGGTGGTTGCTGAAAGTTTCAGAAATAAGCCACTGTTCAAAGATTTTCACCCCGAGGCTTTTAAAGACTATATTGAGCACGGTCTTGTAGAGACGGAGCAGGGCAGGGCGAAACTGGATTTTTCAACGAAAGAAGAGTACAGGATTTTTAAGCACACACCATTTTCATTAGGAAGCGGGAAGATTGATGTACCAAGTTTTTATCTCTACTCCAGCCGTTTTGAAATAGGTTCTGCAGCTTCCATTGAGGAGCACAAAAAGAGGTTCAAGCAAACTGAGTTCATCGCTGTGGATGCTGGTCATATGTTTCCCATGGAGCAGCCAGAAAAAACGGCGCAGCTGGTAAAAGACCTTATTAAACGGGCAATGTAATCGTGAACCGACTGCCGCTGCCAGGCGTGCTCACCACTTCAATGTTGCCGCCGTGTCGCTCAATAATGCCGAAGGTGATGGACAAGCCCAGCCCTGTGCCTTTTCCATAGCCTTTGGTTGTGAAGAAGGGTTCAAATATCTTGTTCTGAATGCCGTCCGACATCCCGCAGCCGTCGTCTTCTACATAAATCTTTACCTTATCGCCAAAACCTTCTGTTCTGATGGTTACGATGCCTTTTTCTGCCACTGCGTCCAGTGCATTTGAGATAAGGTTCATAAACACCTGATTGATTTGGCCGGGAAAACACTCAACTGGCCTCATCGAATCTCCGTATTCCTTCTTTATCCGAACCCTCTTTTCTTTGATCTTTGGAGAAAGTAGAACCAATGAATTGTCGATGCCTATATGAAGGTTAGTCAGCTGCTTATCGCCCTTATCGTTCATGGAGAAGGTTCGCAGCCCATGGACTATCTGCGACGTTCTAACAGCCCCCTCACGAATAGCCTCCACCACCTGGAACATGCCCTCTTTGGTTTCATTGAAATACAGCTGCTCTTTAAGGGCGGTTATTTCCTGCAAAAAGGCAGGCGAAATATTTGGCTCGTCTGACTCCTCCAGCTCGGCGTACTTGTTTAGCACCGTAATAAGATCTTGCAGGGAATTCTTAAGGCCATCCACACCTGCGTAGACAAAGTTGACGGGGTTGTTGATCTCATGAGCAATGCCGGCAGTAAGCTCACCCAGGGAAGCCATTTTTTCAGCTTGAATAAGCTTCGCCTGTGCAGCCTTCAAATCCATCAGCGCTTTTTCAAGGTTGTGGGTCTTTTCAGCAATTTGTTGGTAAGCCGAGGCATTCTCAAGGGCAATGGCCACATGTAATGCCAGGCTTCTCAGTATATTGATCTGATAGGTTTGGTATTGCTCGGCTTCCAGGTGCTGCACTGTTAATACACCTATGCGCTTATTCTTCACCACAAGCGGGAGATAAATCACCGATCTGTAAACCGAATGATTGGCAGAGAAGCCCACGAAATCTGGTTGCAGGGTTGTGTCGAAGAAAATTTCTTCCCGTGAATTTTCAAGACAAGCAATGGCTGGGTGATCAGCCTTTTTATGCGATACATTTATCTTTTCTATTGAGGCAGAGCCTTTGCTTATCACCTGAAACTTCAGCTTGTGGCTGTCTTCTTCAAAGAGACCCACCCCGGCAATTGAGTAGTCCATCAGGCCATGTATATACCTGAACACAATTTGGACGATATCGCTTACCGAAAGGTGAGAGTTGATTTCTTTAGCCACCTCACTTAGGCGCTTAATGTCATTGTAAGATTCTTCGAGCTTGTCCTTTTGGGTTTCAATTTCCTCCTTTTGGTAGTTGATCTCTTCGTTCTGGCCTTGCAGCAGTTTTTTGGCTCGTGCATTGATGCGGTAGCTCCTCAGAATAAGGAATAAAATGACCAGCACAAGGGAAGTGACGCCAATGAAGAAATTTCTCAGGCTTTTAATCTTGGTCAGCTCAAGATCCTGAATGGCCTGCTCCTGAAGGAGGATTTCGATCTCTTTCTGGTTCTCTTTTTCTTCCAGCTCCTTTTTCTTGAGAGCAAGATCCTGGATGAACTTGTTTTTTTGCAACAACTCTATGTCGTTGTCTTTGTTTTGTGCCTCTAGTCTGGCCTGCTCCAGCTTAAGTTTCTGTTCTTCCTGGATTTTCTCTGCCAACTGTTTTCCCAGAATAATCCGCTGGATTTCATTGTCACGTTGCAGCAGCTCAATGTCCCTTTGCTTTTCCTGAGATTCGAGCTGAAGCTCTTTCAACGCCAGGTCTTTGATTTCCTTTTCTACCATCAGCAGCCTGATCTCATTCTCTTTTTTGTCGAGCGTAAGCAGCTGATTGAGCTGAGACTTGGCATGTAGTTGTCGGTCAGTGGAAATTGAATCGGACAACCAGGCAAATTTTTTGAAGAAACTCAGAGACTGTTTGTAATCGCCAAGATGTTCGTGAATGTCGGAAAGGCGCTTGTAGGTGACAATAAGGTCTTCGGACTTTTGCGGGAGCTTCTCCCCAATTTGAATGGCAGTTTCGGCAAATGTTCTTGCTTTTTCCCACTGATCCATTTTCATATAGGTGGCCACTACCTCGTTGTATAGCGGAAGTGTCTTTGAAGGAGTCTTTCGTGCTTCGTTCGATTTGATGGCTTCGAAGAAGTAGTTCAGCGCCCTGGAATTGTCGCCCATGTCATGGTAAATGCTCCCGATATTTGCGAGCAGCACCATGTCTCCCACATAGAAAGGATCATTGTTATGATGCTTTAGGTCAAGTTCGAGCGACTCTTTGAAGTATTCCAGCGCCAGCATTTTTTCATCGAGGTACTGATAGAGGTAGCCGATATTATTGAGAGAGGCGATGATGCCGGGAGTATCTTTTAAAGCCTGGTAAATCGACAATACCTGCAGGTCGTAAGCCAGGGCGAGTGTGTGTTTCTTTTCGTCAATATGCAGAAGGGCAAGCCTTCGCAGTAGGGTCAGCTCAGCTTGTTTGTCGTCGTCTTTAATGAGTTGAAGCATGAGCTGATAATTCTCAATGGCTTTCTGATTGTTTCCGGCCAGCTCAAACGCCGTGGCAGCCTTTCCCAGGCTATATTTCATCCCCAGCGTGTCGCTGATCCCTTTTTTCTCTTCGTAGGCCTTCATGAAATATACCCAGGCTTTCTGTGGCACTTTCCATTCGTCGTATAGCTCGCCGATAAGGTCATTGCTCTGCGATGCTTCCATATGTTTACCCAGGAGTTCAAACTCACGCAGGGCAACGAGATAGTGATTAAGTGAGGAAGCGAATTGTTCTTTCTGCTTGTAGCTGTCGCCGATCACAATATTGCTTCTTGCAATGAGGCACCGGATGGCCCTCGATTCCGCCATGGCGAGTGCGTTGTTGCCATAAAAAATCGCTGAGTCCAGTCTCTTTTCCGAAAGGGCTATTTCCGCTTTTAGCAAGAAAGAAGTAGCCTTCAGGCTATCTTCTGTGTAGGGATAGGGGGTTTCCTGAGAGAAAGCTGTTTCCCACACTAAAGGTGCTAACAAGAGCAGTATGTAAGCTTTTCTAAGCAATTTCCTTTTGGGTTACAACCTCATAGAGAGGAAGGTATACTTTTACTTTAGTCCCCTTGTTCACGCTGCTGTCGATAATAAGCTGCCCGTGCATTTTTTCTATGAACTCCTTGCCCAGCCTGAGTCCCAGGCCAGCCCCTTTTTCATTCATCGTGCCCCTTCTTGGCTCACTCCAGGTATTTCCCTGTAGCTTTTCTATCAGCTCTTGCGGGATTCCCACGCCAGCATCGACAATCGAAATGACAACGGCGTCTTTCTCTCTCCTGAATGACAAGTGAATTTCTCCCTTTTCGTGGGAGTATTTGATAGCGTTGCTGATCAGGTTTCGCAGCACCAGACTTACCATATTTTCGTCCACCATTGACCACAAAGGACTTCCGTCAGTTTCCATGACGATACGGATGTCTTTCTGTGAAGCCAGAAAATCAAATAGGTCCACCTGACCTTTGGCCACCTTCACGAGGTCCGTCTTTTTATTACTGATTTTAATATCGCCAGTTTGCGACAATGACCAGTGAAGCAGATTGTCGAGCAGTTGAGTAACGTGTTGGAGGTATTCCTTTGCTTTTTCACCCAGATCATGCACTTTTTGCTCATCAAGCTGGTGCTTAAAGCTGAGCATAATTTCAAGCAGGATGTTGAGCGAAGCGATGGGCAGCTTCAGGTCATGAGAAATGATCGAGAAGAATTTGTCCTTGACTTCATTGAGAGTGGAGAGCTCTTTGTTTTTTGTAGCCAGCTCCTGTGTGCGCTCAATCACTTTTTGTTCGAGGTTGGCCTTGGCCTTGCCCAGGTCGTCAATCAGGGCTTTGTTTTGAGTGCTGAGTTCGTATTTCTGTATAGCGTTGTTAAGGGTGAGCAGCAGGTGATTGGAATCCCATGGTTTGAGGATGAACTGATAAATGCCGACCTCATTGACAGCTTTGAGTATCACGTCAATATCGCTGTAGGCTGTGAGTATCATCTTGATAGAATCGGGCGATATCTGGTTCGCTTTCGACAGAAAATCGATACCAGTCATGCCCGGCATTCTTTGGTCAGAAATGATCACCTGAACCACCTCAGTCTTCAAAATATCCAGGGCCTCCTCCGCTGAATTGGACGTGATTACCTTAAAATTCCTGAAAAAGGCGTTGCGAAATACGATGAGGTTGTTTGACTCATCGTCTACATATAAAATAGAATACTTTTTTTCTTGCAAGGTGGTTTGATTAGGTAGTTGCTAAGTCTTAAACATTCAGACGGAAAAGAACCCCCATATTGTTACAAAACTTTAGCTTTACTACCTTCTTTTTAGCGAATAGTTAACGTGTACAGCAACATTTTTCATTCTATTCATACTTTTTTTGGGCAATGGTGATAATAATGGGCAAACTAACTTTTATGTTTGCCCGGGAAGAATAGACCAGGTATGAACAGACAAGGTTTTCTGCTACAGAATCTTTTAAAGGGCTTGGCTTGGTTTGCCCTTTTGGTAGTAGTTTACCTCGTGGTGAAGCGATATGTGGATGTTGACTACCTGGATTGGTTGTCTCCCATTTACGAAAAACCCCTCTACGTATTTTCCATTTTCACAGTCTCCGAGGTTGTAGTGGGCATTATTCCCCCCGAGGTATTTATGATCTGGTCGCTCAGAGAAGGAGTGGCAGCCATTTACATCTCCAACGTTTTGATTTTGGCGGCGTTGTCCTACGCTGCGGGGGTGATTGGATACTTTATTGGTTCGTATCTCAATCAGACCCAGTTCTACAAAGCGCTCGAGAAAAACTTTTTTGGCAAGTACACCACCTACCTTGACGAATATGGCGGCTTTTTGATCATTGTCGCTGCGCTCACGCCACTCCCTTTTTCAGGTATTTGTATGCTGGTGGGAGCGGTGAAGTATTCCTTCAAAAAGATGTTGCTGTTTTCGCTCACCCGCTTTATACGCTTTAGTGCGTATGCTTATGTTATATGGGCCGCCCACAACTTTTGATTTGGCTCTAGTTCATAGAATTTATTTTGTTGATAATGGCCACGTAATCTTCAACATCCTTAGGCTTGATCTTGTTGGCCTTGGCATACGCTTTTAATTCATTTTCTTTTCCCGGCAAAAGTGAAAACACATTTGAGTTCTTGCCCTTGGTTAGCTCGATAGCTTTGCCATCTACAATGGAGAGGTAAACAGGCTTTTTCAGAATTTGATCGTTTTTGTTGCCCACATTGAGGGCTACGTTGTAGTCTGCTTTCTTAATTGTGATCTTTTCATAAGAATAAAGCGGCACAGCGCCGTCAAGGATCACCTCCAGAAAAATATTCGTTGGCATATCGTCACCACTACCCTTGAGCTGATTCACATTGACATACCTTTTGTACTTATTGGTAGAAGTTTTCAGGTCAAAATATTTTACCTTATTTCCGTCAAGCCCTCTTACGCCGTCGTCATAGTTGATTTCAATAAGGTTACTCCTGAGGTCGTATCTGATCACCATATCATCATAAACTTTGGGAGACACGGTCAATTCGAAGCTTCCTTCTTTGAACTCTGAATCGAGATAGAAATCGCCTTCAAGAGACGCAGGGGGCAGGGGTATTCCGAAAGTTGCCGTGTTGGGGTTAACCGCCGCAAGTCGGTCAACGGCATTTTGCTTTTGCAGGTATTCGTTGCCCGCTGTGGAGGCGGTATTTCCAACATTTGAGCCCTGAGCGAAGGATGAAGAAACTGCTGTGGATAGTACGAGTGATAGCGTTATTTGAGCTACGTGTTTTCTCATGATTGCATTTTGTTTAACTAAATTAATTAAAAGAATTCGGCAACCATCCTTAAAAAATCCTGTTAGTCTATAAATTTGAAATATGAATAACAAGAAAGGGAAAAAGGGAGTGTTGCTGGTCAATTTAGGAACACCAGATCAGCCAGATACCCCTAATGTAAGGAAATACCTGAGAGAATTTTTAATGGACGGCAGGGTAATTGATATTCCTTTTGCCCAGAGATGGATGCTTGTTAACCTTATCATAGCTCCTTTTCGTGCGCCCAAGTCAGCGGCGGAATATCAAAAGTTATGGGATGAGAGAGGCTCTCCGCTCAAGTATTATGGGGAGGATGTGAGAGACTTGCTTCAGAAAGAACTGAACGGCGATTACGTGGTGGCACTGGCCATGCGATATCAAAATCCGAGTATTGCATCGGGGCTGGACGAGTTAAAAAAAGCGCATGTTAGCGAAATAATTGTGGTGCCTCTTTTTCCACAATATGCCTCCGCCAGCACCGGCTCAGTGGCTGATAAAGTAATGGAGCTTGTTCGGAAATGGCAGATTATACCCAACATTCGTTTCATCAACCAGTTTGCGGACGACCCGATGTTCATAGAAGTGATTGCTCAACGGGCAAAGAAGTGGATGGAGCAGCATGACTACGATCACTACTTATTCAGCTACCACGGGTTGCCCGAAAGACAGATTCTCAAAGGGTCGGTTGGTTCACAGTGCCAGCTGGGCAAGTGCTGCAACAACTGCCACGATAAGAACCGGTATTGCTACCGTGCTCAGTGTTTTCTTACCTCACGGTTAATCGCTGAAAGCCTGGGTATTCCTGAGGACAAATATACCGTTGCGTTTCAAAGCCGGCTGGGGAAAACTCCCTGGATACAGCCCTATACAGACGAGAAGCTGGTAGAGTTTGCTGAAAAGGGCTACAAAAAAGTACTCGCCTTTTCTCCGGCTTTTGTGTCGGACTGCCTCGAAACGACTGTTGAAGTAGGAGAAACCTATCAGGAACAATTTTTAGAGGCTGGCGGAGAACGCTGGGACTTGGTGGAAAGCCTCAATGATCACCCGCTCTGGATAGAATGCCTTAAAAACCTGGTGTTGGAAAAAGCTTCTTAGATCAGGCTCTGACAGCCACAAGCTCAGTCAGTTTTTGAACGGTGAAGTCTATGTCTTGTTGGGTGGTGAAGCGGGAGAAAGAAAAACGGATATTTCCCCGCATGGGATCTACTCCCAAAGCACCCAACACATGTGAGCCAACGTTCGAACCGCTGGAGCAAGCGCTGCCGCCAGAGGCAGAAACCCCTTCAATATCAAGGCTGAATAGAAGCATGTCGTTGTCTTCGTTGGGAGGAAGGCTGACACTGAGCACAGTGTAAAGGCTGTTATTGAGATTGGCCGAGTCGCCGTTAAATGTGATGCCCTCAATGTTGGCGGATAACTGGCGGATCATGCTTTCTTTCAAGGCTTCCATGTGCTTTCGGTGCTCGTCCATGTGCTCATAAGCAAGGTCCAGTGCTTTGGCCAGGCCAATGATGCCCGGAACGTTTTCAGTGCCCCCCCGCATATTTCTCTCTTGTGCTCCGCCATGGATGAAGGGATGAATCTTGCAGTTATGGTTGATGTGCAGGAAGCCAACGCCTTTTGGCCCGTGAAATTTGTGAGCCGCACCCACCATCATGTTCAGGTTGAGCGCCTGCAGGTCGTGGCGGTAGTGCCCTACTGCCTGCACGGTATCAGTATGGAAAACGGCTTGGTACTCCTTAGCCAGCTGGCCTATTTTCTCAATATCATTCAGGTTGCCAATTTCATTGTTGGCATGCATCAGGCTGACCAAAGCCTTGCCGGGATGGTCTTTCAGAAACGCCTCCAGGTGATCCAGGCTTACATGACCTTTTTCGTCAAGCTCCACATAGGTTAGGTCAATCTTGCCCTGCTCGTGAAGATACTCAAGTGTGTGAAGCACAGCGTGGTGCTCGATTTTTGACGTGATGGCATGCGTGAGGCCATAGGCTTCAATTGACTTCGTCAGCGCAGTATTGTCAGCCTCGGTGCCGCCGGAAGTAAAAAAGATTTCTGAAGGGGAGGTATTCAGTAGCTCAGCCACTTTTTTCCTTGACCTTTCAATCGCCGACCGCACCAGTCTCCCATGCCCGTGTATGGAACTTGGGTTGCCGAAGTGCTCGGTCAGGTAGGGTAGCATCGCCTCCAGCACTTCTTTATCGAGTGGTGTGGTGGCAGCGTTGTCAAGGTATACTCGCATGGCTTCAGATTTTTTCTGAAATAATCTCTTTGATGTCCATCATGATTTTATGGGCCAGGTGCTCGGCTGTCGCCTGACTTTCTGACTCAGAATAAATCCGGATGATGGGCTCGGTGTTCGATTTACGAAGATGCACCCATTCTTTGTCAAATTCAATTTTGACACCATCCACAGTATTGATCGGCTGACGCTGATATTTGTCTTTTATCTCGTGCAATACAAGATCAACATCCATTTCAGGGGAAAGCTCAATCTTGTTTTTCGAAATATGGTAGTTAGGATATTTTGACCGAAGCATCGACACGCTTTTCCCAAACTTGGCCAGGTGGGTAAGAAAAAGGGCGATGCCTACGAGCGCATCCCGACCATAGTGAAGCTCAGGAAGGATCACTCCGCCATTGCCTTCGCCACCGATCACAGCGCCGATTGCTTTCATTTTTTCGACAACGTTCACTTCGCCGACTGCAGCCGCCTCATATTTCTGTCCGTATTTTTCGGTCACATCTCGCAATGCTCTGGTTGATGAAAGGTTGGAAACGGTTGACCCTGGCTTTTGCGACAGCACATAGTCAGCAATGGCTACCAGGGTGTATTCTTCGCCGAAAGTATTGCCGTCCTCGCAAATCAGTGCAAGGCGATCCACGTCAGGATCGACCACAATACCCAGATCGAACTGGCCATTTTCTATTTCACCACAAATGTGGGTAAGGTTCTCAGGCAATGGTTCGGGGTTGTGAGGGAAATGGCCATTGGGTTCACCGTAGAAAACTTCGACCCGGTCTACTCCCAGTTTCTTCAGCAGCATGGGTACTGCTATGCCTCCTGTTGAATTCACTGCATCCACAGCAACAGAGAAGTTGCGTAGCCTGATGGCTTCAACATCTACCATCGGCAGCGCAAGAATTTTTTCGATGTGTTTTTCTATGGTGCCTTCTCTGAAGGTGTAGCTGCCGAGTTTTTTAACGTCAACGAAGTCGAAGGCCTCTTCATCCGCTATAGATAAGATGTTTTCGCCGTCACTTCCCGACAGAAACTCTCCCTTGTTGTTAAGCAGCTTAAGCGCATTCCATTGTATCGGGTTGTGGCTGGCAGTGATAATAATTCCCCCACCGGCTTTTTCTTCCACTACCATCATTTCTACAGTGGGAGTAGTTGAAAGACCGAGGTCAATTACATCGATGCCAAGCGACTGTAGTGTAGACGCCACGAGGCTGGAGACGATTTCGCCGGAAATCCGTGCATCTCGTCCGATCACCACCATTGGATGAGCCTTTTGTGTCAATAGCCACTGGCCATAGGCCGCGGCAAACTTAACAGTATCCAGAGGAGTCAAGCCGTCACCAACTTTGCCACCTATTGTTCCTCTGATTCCAGATATTGATTTAATTAAAGTCACTTTTCCAGGTTTAATTACTTGCGGGCGCAAATTTACTGAAAAAATACCGTGATAAAATGGTAGAATTCAAAGATAGTGCCTTTCGCAAGGTGGATACCACCGTTAATCGATTGAAAGCCTTAAAATTTCGACAAAACTTTGTTGACTTCTGAGTCTGGATTCCCCCCTGCAGGGTCAGCGCAAGCATCTCCGGGCTGTAGATTCTTGCCGCAATAGCCACATGTTACACCTTCCTTATTTAGGAACGGGCTCTGTGAAGCACATGTGCCCTTGAACTCTCCATTTTTTAAAAATATCAGCCGTACCGACATCAAAATGAAGAACAGTGCTATAAATCCAATCCCCAATAAAACTGTTACCATGGCATTCTATATCTTTATGCAAAGAAAAAAGAGCGGCTTTACAATACCTAATCAGCCGCCTGTTTGTTGAACAAGTCGCTGCAAAGGAAAATTCATTTGATGGAAAAAATACCCGCCCCAGATTTACGAAGAGAAGAAAAATTGAAAGCCTTTGACAGGTTGCTTACCATTATGGATGAGCTGCGTGAAAACTGCCCGTGGGACAAAAAGCAGACCTTTGAAACGCTCCGCCACCTGACAATAGAGGAAACCTATGAATTGTCAGATGCCATTCTGGAGGGAGATAAGGATGAGATCAAAAAAGAGGTGGGTGATTTGATGCTTCACCTGGTTTTTTACTCAAGGATTGGGTCGGAAACTGGCAGCTTTGATGTGGCCGATGTCATTGATGCATTGTGTGAAAAGCTAATCAACCGGCACCCACATATTTATGGCGATGTGAAGGCCGACAACGAAGAAGTAGTCAAGCAAAACTGGGAGAAGATCAAGCTAAAAGAAAAGGGCAATAAGTCTGTGCTAGGTGGCGTGCCAAAAACCCTGCCTGCGCTGGTAAAAGCGATCAGGATCCAGGATAAAGCCAGAGGTGTTGGTTTTGACTGGGAAGAGAAGCAGCAGGTGTGGGAAAAGGTTGAAGAAGAAATGCAGGAGTTCAAAGAAGAATTCAATGTGAGCGGCGAAAAGGAAATTGACAGGGAGAAGGCACAAGGTGAATTTGGTGATTTGCTTTTTTCACTCGTCAATTATGCACGATTTATTGATATCGATCCTGAGGAGGCCCTGGAGCGAACCAATAAGAAATTCATTAAGCGATTCCAATACCTCGAGCAGGAGTCGGCTAAAGAAGGAAAGAGTCTTGGGGAAATGACGCTGGCAGAAATGGACGAATACTGGAACCGGGCGAAGAAATTGTGATTCGGGTAAAAATGGTTAATTTGATATAGCTTATCACACTAACCTACTTACTATGAAAATACTGAAAATCAATCACTGGGCCATTTTGGTCATTGTTGTGCTTGGTCAGGTTATTCCTGCCCTGTGGTATGGGATGTTTGCAGAAACCTGGATGCGGCTTAATAACCTTACCGAAGCTGATGTGATGTCGGGAGGATCCACGCCCTACATTTCGAGTGTAGTTACTGCCGTTGTTTTTGCCTATGTGTTGGCATGGCTTTTCAAAAGAATGAATGTCGGGTCGGCTGCCGATGGCGCAAAAACAGCCTTTATTATGGCTGTTTCGTTTTCGCTGCTCATGCACATGACAGTAAATTTCTTTTCGATGAGACCTTACGGCTTAGCCTGGGTCGACGGGGGAGCGGATCTTGTGGTTTGGACGCTAGCCGGCACTATTCTGGGCGGCTGGAGAAAGTACGAAAACTAGCTTTCAGCAATGTTGTTGCAGCCTGATATGCCCTATACCGAATTTCGTCCGAACCTCAGGCTGCAGCAGTTTGTAGAGTGCTATTGGTGTGTCAAAAGTGCCACTCAGCTCAGTAGCTTCAGGCCCGTGTTTCCCGACGCCTGTTCCGACGTTATTTTCAACTTCTCTGCCCCACTTCTCTACGAGGAGCATGGCAAAATTTCCTGTAACAAGTTTCAGTCCTTTTATGTCGGCATCCAAACCGCACCTATTTTCACAAAAGCAGGCGGTGCAACAGATTTATTGGGTGTGAGGTTTAAAAACCAGGGAGCGTGGAGGTTTCTGAGGCGTCCGCTGGCGGAATTTAGCAACAAGACCGCCTCACTTAAGGAACTGGACGAGGGTGATTTGCACAACCTGACTGAGCAAATGGCTTTTTTGCCGGTTTCAGAAAGGATCAACCTGATTGAGCTTCGATTGCTTGAACGATTGGGAAATGAGAGCCAGTATGATTTGGTGGATCAGTTCTTCAACAGGCCATCAGAGTCGATCCATGCATTTTGCAAAGCAAATCACCTGAGTGAGCGAACTTTGGAAAGAAAGTCCCGGGAAAGGGTAGGCGTGTCTCCAAAAATGTACCAGCGCATCGTTCGCTTCAGAAAGGCCTCCGGAAAGCTTTCAGGCTTCGATGGGTCGTTGATGGAATTTGCCTGGGATATGGGCTACTACGATCATGCTCACCTTGCCAAAGATTTCCGGGAATTTGGACACTTTTTGCCATCCAGCCTTATGCATTAATTCGTCAATTGTCGGGTTTTTACAAAAGCTGATGAGCTGGCTAGCCCTAACTTGTGGCCACAAACAAACCATTAGAAGATGCAAAAATTTCAACAGCTTTCACCAAACATGATGGTCGCAAGTGTGGAGGAGTCCATGGCCTACTATTCGACAATTTTTGGCTTTAGCGAAGGGCCGAGCGTGCCTGCCCCGAGCGGTGGTCTTCAATGGGGAATGGTGATGCATGGAGCGGTGCAGCTCATGTTTCAGACCGCTGCAAGTATTGGCGAAGATCTTCCAGGCTTCAATACTGAAAAAACTGGCGGCAGTCTCTCGTTATTCATCGAAGTGGACGATGCCGCTGCGCTGTTTCGGGAGGTAGAGGCAAAAGTGGAGGTCTTTATGCCACTAAAAGACACCTTCTATGGGAAGCGGGAATTTGGTATCCGTGATCTCAACGGATACCTGTTGGTGTTTGCAAGCGACATCAAGTAACTGCTAGCTCATCTTGATGGGCAGTTCTTTGCTTCTCTTTCCTGTAGCCGCAAACACGGCATTGGCCAGAGCAGGCGCAAAAGGTGGGACGGGCGGTTCTCCCACACCTGTCGGTTTTTCGTCACTTTCTACCAGGTGAACAAATATCTCTTTGGCGGCATCCTGCATGCGGGCCACTTCAAATTGGTCGAAGTTTTTAGCGACCGTTTGTCCATCTTTGAAAGCAATACCCCCTTTCAGGGCAAGGCTGGAGGCAAATGTTCCACCTCCTTCAAACTGGTTTTTGACAGAGTTTTGGTTCACAACAATGCCACAGTCAACAGCGAAGTGAACTTCCGGAATGGTGAGCTTGCCGGCATCGTCAACCGCCACATGCACCACGCAGGCCACATAGGTAAGGAAGCTGCGATGCGCACAAATGCCCATGCCGTGCCCTTTAGGCAGTTCTTTGCCCCACCCCGACTTTTCGGCAGCGAGCTTAACCACGTTTTTGAGGCGTGCTGTTTTCATCGGAAACTTCTCAACAGGCTCGCCATAGTTGCCAAAGCCTTCCATCAGCTTGTCAAAGGGGATTTCCCTGTCCGACCCGATCAAATCCAGCAGGTTTTCTACCGGATCCATTTGTCGGGCTGTTGCAATTTCATCCACCATGCTGCCGATGGCAAAGGCGTGCTGGATGTTGCTCACTGACCGAAGCCAGCCAATACGGGTCATGGCCTTCGCCTCGTGCGACTGACAAGAGATGTTGGGGATATCAAAAGGCATGTCGACCATGCCGAGCTGGAGCTCATCAAAACTTGGCCCCGTTGCATCTGGTGAGAAAGTACCACCGATGGGAGGGAAAACACTGTGGTGCTCCCAGCCCGTCACTTTGTTGTTGTTGTCTAGCGCCACTTTGATCCGCTGCACACTGCAGGCGTGAAAGAAGTCGTGCTGAATATCATCTTCTCTTGTCCAAATGACTTTGACGGGAAAGCCACTCATCTGAGAGGCTAGTGCAGCTTCCACGATAAAGTCAGGCTTTGATTTCCGTCCGAAGCCGCCGCCAAGTAAGGTGACATTTACTGTGACATTGGCTTTGTCTATTTTCAACGCCTCAGCCAGGGCATCGTTGGCCCCCTGGGGGTTTTGGGTGGGAGCCCACACTTCACACTTTCCATCTTTAAAATGCGCTACGGCACAAGGCGGCTCCATGGGTGCATGAGAAAGATGGGGTATCAGGTAGGTGGAGTCAATGGTTTTCGCTGCATTTTTAAAGGATGTCTCTACCGACCCTTCCTCTCTGTGCACCTGACCTTTGCTTTTCACCCTTCCCAGCATATCTTTGAAATAGTCGGCTGTGCTGTATTTGGCATTGGGGCCAAAGTCCCATTCTACTTCCAGCGCATCTCGCCCTTTGATGGCTGCCCAGGTGCTGTCCGCCACCACGAGCAGACCACCCAACGGGGCGTTTATACCGCCAGGGAAAGCTGTGAAAGGCATTTCATACACCTTTTGTACACCAGCTACCTGCATAGCTTTGTCTGCATTGAAGGTTTTTACCTTTCCTCCCGCCACCGGGCAACGGAGGACCGTGGCGTATTTCATGCCAGCTACCTTTTTATCCAGGCCAAACCCGCCCTTGCCACTAATAATGTCTTCAATGTCAACGATGGGCGTGGACTTGCCAATGAATTTCCACTCTGACTTTTTCTTCAGGGTGATTTTGTCTTCGGCAGGCATTTCCAGTTTTGACGCCGCTTCAGTTAACTCGCCAAAGCCTAGCTTTTTGCCACTGCCCTCATGTGCCACTTCGCCGTTTTTCGCTTTGCACTCGCCAACAGGAACACCCCACTCGTTGGCCGCAGCTTGCTCCAGCATCATTCGGGCTGTGGCGCCTGCCTTCCGCATAGGCTCAAAAAACATGCGCACAGAAAATGACCCATCAGTATTTTGGTTGCCATATTTGGCTTCGTCGCCTATAGCCTGAACAATCTTCACTTTGCTCCAGTCGGCTTCCAGCTCGTCGGCCACAATGAGCGGCAATCCCGTACGAATACCGGTTCCCATCTCCGACCTGTGGGCCACTATGGTCACCGTGCCGTCGCTGTTCACCGTCAGGTAAACATTGGGGGAGAAAGGAATGCCGCTATCTTTCTTTTTCGAAGGAGAGCACCCTATCTGCATACCGATGATAATGCCTGTGGCGCTGATGCCGCTAATTTTCAGAAAAGAACGGCGAGCAACTTTTTTGAGAATGGATGGTTCCAGGGAGTTGTGCAGAGGCTTCATAAACAAAGTTTTGTGGAATAATAAAGCTAATTAAAATATGCTGAAAAGTTGACGGGGTTGCGGATATTTCCAGGGACTCCCTTTTGGCCGACTTCGCCCAATCGATGGCACCCTTCTAAATGTGCCTAACACAGGAGCATTAAAAAAAGGAAATTTAATAGAACTTTTTAAATGACGAAGAGAGATTTAGTTTCTTCAATTTTCACCATCCCTACTGTAAATATTTATGCGCTATAGCGCTTACATTTCACCGCCATATTTGTTATATTTAATCTAGTCTCCGACTGTCTAAACTTGGATTTATATCGAGTTTTACTAACATTGCAGAGTTCTACCTACTTGAAAATGAAAGTGCTTTCGTCCAGCTATGCCAATGACAACGAACTCCTGGAAGCTTTCCAGAGGGGAGAAAAAGACGCATTCATCGTCATATACGAACGGTTTTGGAATAGGATTTTTTTGATAGCCTACAAAAGCACAAGAAACAAGGAGGTGTCTGAAGACCTTGTTCAAAACCTATTTCTGAAGCTTTGGGACAAAAGAGATTTGCTGCATATAAAGCAGATTGAAGCATATTTGCATTCTTCCATCAGAAACAGTGTGATCGACTACATACACAGCCAGGTAGTAAGAAATAAATACCTCGATTACCTTAAAGTTTCGCCTCCGACCGGCGAGAATAATACAGACCGCATGATGGCAGTAAGTGATCTTTCTAAGCTGATAGAAGAGGGGCTTACTCAGCTGCCGGAAAAGTCAAGGAGTATTTTTAGAATGAACCGGCTTGATCATTCACCAGTGGAAGAAATTGCGCAAAAGCTGAAGATTTCGGAAAAGGCAGTTCAGTACCACCTGACGAAATCTCTGAAGGTCATGCGGCTCTATTTGAGAAGCATTATTTTTAGTCTTCTGCTTATTTTTCTGGGCTAGGTTTTTCGACAGAACTCACTCCATTATTGCGACCTCATCCGACGAAAACAATAAATCTGATATTTTTCACATTCCTTTTAGGAAAAACAGTGAGTTGCCCGTCTAGTTGGTAGGCGTGGACATATTTAAACAATTAGTATATCCTTTTTGATGCCGGGCGTGCGCCATGAAAATGAAACAAAAAGAACTTGAACAATTGCTAAAACGCTATTTGAAGGACAGTAGCTCTGAGTTTGAAAAGCTTGAAGTAGAAAGATGGTTTGAAGATATAAGCAATAACGACATTGATTTGAGCGAATCTGAAAAAATTGAAATAAAGGACAGAATGCTTGCGAGAATTCTGGAGGCCAGGGAACAGGGGGGGAGCGAGCCTGCCGTTCGGGGTCGGCAGTTGATTTTCAGAGTGGCTGCTTCACTTCTTTTGATGATCGTATCTTTTGTAGCATACCAGCAGCTGTCTCAGAGCGAACCTGAAACTATCGCCGTCACCACGGCGATGCTTTCTGACGAGGTTGTGATTGAGAATAACTCAAAGGGTCCCAGGGAGATTTGGCTTCCGGATGGTACCCAGGTGATACTAAAAGGAGAAAGCAAGATCAGCTACGCCAGGCATTTTTCCGGAAAGAAGAGGGAGGTAAACCTGGTAGGCGAGGCTTTTTTTGATGTGATCAGAAACCCCGACAGGCCGTTCTTTGTGTACAGCGGCAATGTCGTCACCAGGGTGCTGGGCACAAGTTTCAGCATGGTAGCACCTGAAAACGCTTCTACAATCGAAGTAAATGTGGTGTCGGGGAGAGTTTCGGTTTACGAATCGGAAGAAGGTGAAACTGATGAGACTGAGCAGAAGAAGGTGAAGAAAGGTGTTATTCTCACCAGAAATCAAAAGGCAACCTTCTTCGTCAAAGAAACGCACCTGGTTACCTCGCTGGTTGAGCAACCCAGGCCTGTAAAGGTGCCAACGAGGGAAAATAAGCTATTGGTATTTGAAGACAATACCCTGAGCGAGATTGCCTCCAAACTTGAAGAGAATTACTCGATAGAGTTTGTGATGGAAAATGCATCAATCAGCAACTGTACTTTCACCGGAGACCTGTCCGACATGTCTCTTTTCGATTTATTGTCTGTGATTGGGAAGTCGGTTGGGGTTGAGTATGAAGTGATGGGCACTAAAATCCTGCTAAACGGACAAGGTTGCCAGAAACAAATTGTGAACTAAAAAAAGAGGAATGATATGAAACAAAAATCTACTTAGAAAATGACCCTTGGTACCACGAGTACCTTTGGAGGCAGCCCTTTTTATGAAACCGTAAGGTTAAAAAAGGCCTGATCGAAAAATTCACTACCCTACAAACTTACATACTTATGAAACTACTAAACCTACTTCATGCAAGGAGAAAGTACTTTTCTCAGGGCATGAAGATATTTATTACCCAAATGGTTGTCGTTGCTTTGTCAACATCCATTTCGTCGGCCAATGAGCTCATTGGCCAGGCACTTCTGGACAAGGAGGTATCGCTCAAAGCTGAGGATGTTGAACTTAAAAGTGCCATTTCAGAAATTGAAAGAATCGCCAACGTGAAATTCGCTTACAGCCCCAAGCGAATCAAAGACAGGCAAAAGGTGTCCGTGGATGTGGAGAACAAGAAGTTGAGCGAAGTGCTTGACGGAATGCTCCAGCCGCTCGACATTTCCTATGAAGTTATTTCAGACAGAATCTCTCTCTACAAGCCTGAAACAAACAGAGGCCCCGAAAAAGCATCTGCTGAAAACGAAATTTTGGCTCCTGAATTCACGGTATCGGGATCTGTCAGGGATGAAAATGGACAATCGCTTCCCGGTGTGAACGTTGTCGAGAAAGGCACCACCAACGGTACCATTACGGACGCTGACGGTGGATACAGGTTGAGTGTTACAGACGAAAATTCAGTGCTCGTCTTCTCATTCATTGGCTTCGCTACACAGGAAGTAATTGTCGGTGGCAGGTCATCTGTCGAAGTAACCCTGGCTACCGACACTAAAACACTTGGCGAAGTGGTGGTTGTGGGTTACGGTGAGCAAAAGAAGGTCACTGTTACCGGATCTGTGGTGTCGGCTAAAGGCGTTGACCTGGTGAAGTCGCCTGCCGTTGATCTTTCGAATTCACTTTCTGGCCGTTTGCCTGGTTTGGTGGTAATTCAAACAAGCGGCGAGCCTGGTAACGATGGTGCTCAAATCAATATCAGAGGGATCAACACTTTAGGAAACAGCTCCCCACTAATAGTAATTGACGGGATTCCTGACAGGGATGGCGGACTTGGTCGTCTGTCACCTCAGGATGTCGAATCCATCACTGTGTTGAAGGATGCTGCTGCCGCAATTTACGGTGCAAGAGCTGCCAATGGTGCCATTATTGTGACAACCAAAAGAGGCACAACTGGAAAACCAACAGTCTCTTATGACTTTAACCAGGGCTGGGCTCAGCCTACGGTAATTCCCGACATGTCGAATGCCCCGGAATACGCCGAAATCATGAACCAACTTCCCATCTACAAGTCGATTCCGGCAAGTGAATGGGAGGCTGCTTGGCAGGGAATTCAGCAGAGTGGGACTTTTACCTCCCCTTCAACTGGAACGTCACTAAGTGCTCAATTCAGCCCTTCTGATGTGCAAAAGTACAAGGACGGCTCTGACCCCTGGGGTCACCCCGACACCGACTGGTTCGGCGATGCGTTTAGAACGTGGACTCCTCAGAACAGACACAACCTACAGGTGAGCGGCGGCACTGAGAATGTGAAGTATCTGTCGTCTATTGGTGTAGTGAATCAGGACGCTTATTATAAAAACTCCGCTACTAACTATCAACAGTACAACCTCAGGCTGAACCTTGATGCGAAGATCAATAAGTACATCAGCACGCAAACAGGCATCATGTTCAGAGAGGAAGTGAGAAACTTCCCTACGGAGTCAGCCGGATCAATTTTTAGAATGTTGATGAGGGGTCGTCCGACCGAGCCTGAAGTATGGCCCAACGGCCTTCCGGGTCCGGATATTGAAAATGGCCAAAACCCGTACGTGGTCACTACCAATGCCACTGGTTATGTGAAGAACCCAACCGATTATATCCAGACCAATTCCAGAGTTGACATTACTAACCCATGGGTAGACGGCCTTACTTTTACGTTGCAGGGCTCTGTTGATAAGCAAATCGACAGAAACAAGAGATGGCAAACTCCCTGGTACCTGTATACCTGGGATGGAACAGGAACAGGGCCAAATGCGTCAAACCTCAATAGATCGTTGAGATCAACTTTTTCCGATCCCAGACTATCTCAGTTTGAGGAGGCCATATTGAATACGAACATAACCGGAATGTTGAGTTACGAGAAGACATTCGCCGACGACCACACCATCAACCTGATGGCTGGTATGACCAAGGAAACTTTTAAAGGAGAGTTCTTTTCAGCGTATAGAAGAAACTATATTTCTCCGGCCATTGACCAGTTGTTTGCAGGCGGGTCAGAGGCTCAGAACACCAACGGCGGTGGCTACGAAAGGGCTCGTTTGGGTAACTACGGAAGAGCTGCTTACAACTACAAAGAAAAGTATCTGGCGGAGTTTATCTGGAGATATGACGGCTCTTATATTTTCCCTGAGTCTGACAGGTTTGGTTTTTTCCCCGGCGTATTGGCGGGCTGGAATATTTCGAATGAAGACTTCTTCCAGAACAATATCAGCTTCGTCAACTTCCTGAAGATTCGTGGTTCGTACGGTCAAATGGGTAACGACCAGGTTTATTTCAATAACCAGCTTCAGGAGTATGCCTATCTGGCTACTTATGGATTTGGCGAATACCCCATCAATAGCCAGGTGGTTAAAACCCTTGTTGAGAGACAGCTGTCTAACCCTAGCTTTACATGGGAGAGGGCCAACAACCTGAACATCGGACTTGATGGAACCATGTTGAATGGAGCGCTGACCTTTGCATTCGAGTATTTCTATAATAAAAGAGATCAGATTTTGATTCAGAAAACCGGATCAACCCCAGCCTCTTCTGGCATTAGCTCACTACTGCCCCCGGTAAATGCCGGAAAAATAGATAACAAAGGGTTTGAGTACACAGTTGGGTACAACAATGTGGCAGGTGGCTTGACTTATGCGTTTGGTATCAATGGTGGTTACTCACGAAACAAAGTGGTATTCATGGACGAAATCCCGGGGGCACCTGCTTATCAGCTTCAGGAGGGAAAGCCATATGGTGCGTATTTAGTTTATGAATCTGATGGAGTTTTTCGGGATTTGAGCGATATCAATGACAACACCCTTGACTACAGTGCAGTTACACCTCAATTGATACCTGGTGATATGAAGTTTAAGGATATCAACGGAGACGGCAAAATTGATGGTGATGACCAGACAAGACTGGATAAAACCAATACGCCAACTTTCAACTTTGGGGCAACCATGAATTTCCAGTACCGGAATTTTGACTTGTCTCTGTTGTTTCAGGGAGCCATGGGAGCGATGCTAAGGTTGTCTACAGAATCAGGAGATATTGGTAACTACCTGAAGTATAGCTATGACAACCGCTGGTCAATCGACAACCCAAGCAGCACCGATCCGAGATTGGCAAGCAGGGGTGACACGTACTTTACGGGCGGAAACTATGGTAACAATACTTACTTCCTGCTCAACAAGAATTACCTGAGATTGAAGAATATCGAACTCGGGTATAACTTCCCATCTAGCATAGGTGAACGAATTGGCATCAGTAATTTCCGATTGTATGTGAACGGTCTTAACCTGATCACATTTGGGTATTTGAGTAAAAACGGAATCTTTGACCCGGAATCAACCAATCAGGCTGGTACCTACTATCCGCAGGCAAGGGTTATCAACACCGGACTTCGTTTAACCTTTTAAATGACAATGATGATGAAAAGAATAACGATAACAATATGGGTGTTTGCTGTGGGCATGATGCTTCCCATGGCTTGCAACACGGACTTCTTGAATACAGAGCCACTGGATAAAATTTCCAGCGACTTGACATGGAGCGATGGGCCATTGGCTGAGGCGTTTGTTTACAATGTATATGCCTCCCTGGGGTATGGCGGTTTCGAAGAACAGATGCTGGCAGCCTATACAGATGAAGCTATGTTTACACATGCGGGAAGAAACATCAACCCCTTCACGGAAGGTGCGGAGAGTCCTGCTAACCTGGCATGGATGAGTCCAACGTATGAGTGGAATAATATGTACCTGGCCATCAGAAAGGCCAATGTGGCCATTGAGAATCTCCCAATTGCAACTTTTGACAATGAAGATTTAAAAGACAGACTTCTGGGAGAGTCGTATTTTCTGAGGGCCTATTACTACCATCAGCTGCTGAGGTTCTATGGCGGGGTTCCTATTATTGACAGACCTTATGGTCTTGATGAAGACTATACCATCGTAAGAAGCTCATTTGCAGAATGTGTAGATTTTATTATTTCTGATTTGGATCAGGCCGCTACATTGCTTGACGGAAAACCTATCACGCCTGGTCGCACATCCAAGATCGCAGCTATGGCCCTTAAGGCACGAGTGTTGATCTATGCTGCCAGCGATTTGCATGATATTCCAACAGCCTCTGCTTCGGTATCGGGGCTTACCGATCTTCATGGGTATACAAGCGGAGATCAAACTGCCAGATGGACAGCGGCGAGAGCCGCCGCCAAGGCTGTGATGGATGCAGGCAGTGGTTATAAGCTGGATCTTACAGTGCCGGTTTCTCCGGAAGAGGGAAAGGCTAATTACGTAGCCCTGTCTTATGGGGGAGGAAGTGCTGTGGCAGATGCGTCTGCAGCCGTAGAGTTGATTTTCCAGAGAACGCAGACTCCATTATACACCGTAGAGAATAACTGGCCGCTGGGTGGCATCCATTTTGGCATTAACAATGGGCCTAACGGCTATCACAACTGGGCTGGTAACACACCAATTCAGCAGTTGGTAGACGACTATGAGATGATGGACGGCTCTAAGTTTGACTGGAATAATGCAACCCATGCGAGCGCTCCCTACGATGACCGTGACCCTCGTTTGTATGCTACTGTACTTTATGATGGTGCTGGCTGGAAGCCAAGGCCCTCTGATGTGGCGGGCATTGACCCTATGGATCAAATTCAAACAGGTTACTATGATGATGGCGCAGGTGGAGTTATCAATGGTGTGGACACCAGAGAGTCTCCCATCGAGAACTGGAATGGTAGCCGTACGCATTACTATGTGAGGAAGTTTATCGATTCTGATCCGGCAGTCATTGACAATCAGTCGGGTGCGCAGGTGGTTCCCTGGCCATTTATTCGCTATACGGAAATGGTACTGAATTATATCGAGGCATCTATTGAGTTGGGTGATGAGGCTGAAGCCAGAAACTGGCTGAACAAAATACGGTTCAGGGCTGGTATGCCAGCCGTGACCGATGCCGGCGACGCCCTGAGAGATCGATACAGAAATGAACGCAGGATTGAGCTGGCCTATGAGGAGCACAGGTACCATGATGCCAGAAGATGGCTGATAGCGCCAACAACCCTTGGCCGTGGCATCAAAGACATACAGGTGGAAGCTACTTTGAAGCCAGGTGCTACGCCACATGAGCCATATCGCTACGATCCGGCTGTGTATGACTACACCTATACGCCTCAGAATAATACAGAAAACGAAACCCGTACTTGGGTCGACAAAATGTATTTCCGCCCTATAAGCCGGGGGGAGATGAACAGGAACGATAAACTAGTTCAGAATCCGGGATACTAAAGTTTCAGTAAGTTGTATCTAAGTTTTAAAAACCTATGCCGGAGTATTTCGGTGTAGGTTTTTATATTTTTGTTTAAGACCGATCCAAATGCTTAACAACCCTGCACGATTTCTTCTGGCCATTTTTATAGTGATTTTTTGCGGATGCAAAAACGAAACCAAAGAGGAACGAACCGAACCTGTTGTTCCGGATACTCCGCCTCTTTTCAAGCTGCTTCCCCAGCAGGAGACGGGCGTAGATTTTATTAACCAGCTTGAGGAAGGATTGAATACCAACATCCTGATGTACGAGTACTTCTACAACGGAGGTGGCGTTGCGGCGGGCGACATCAATGGTGACGACCTGATCGACCTCTACTTCACCTCCAATATGGGAGAAAGCAAGCTCTACCTGAATGAGGGGGGTATGCGTTTCAAAGATATTACCGCTGAGGCGGGAGTTGGCGGAAGGTCCGGGCCCTGGAAGACCGGCGTAGCCATGGCTGATGTGAATGGCGATGGCAAGCTGGATATTCATGTTTCTTACTCAGGCCAAATGAAAGAAGAAAGTCGGCAAAACCAGTTGTTCATCAATAGGGGCAACGATGCCAATGGAATGCCCACGTTCGAAGACCAAGGGAGAGAACTGGGTTTGGCCAGTGCAGGCTACAGCAACCAAATTTACTTTTTTGACTACGACAGGGACGGCGACCTTGATGCATTGTTGCTCAACCACAACCCGAGTTCAATGCCCGTCCTCAATGAAGTGAAGACGGCCGAAATTTTAAAAGTAGATGATGAGCTAAGAGGCGTAAGGCTTTTCAGGCAAGCCAATGGGCATTTTGATGACGTCACTACGAAGGCTGGCATCAGCAGCTCAGCACTCACCTACGGACTGGGCGTTGGCATTTCTGACATCAACAACGATGGTTGGCCGGATATCTATATTTCCAACGATTATGCCGTGCCCGACTTTCTTTACATAAACAATGGAAACGGAACGTTTACCGACAAGTTGAAGGAAAGCGTAGGCCACAATAGCCAATTTTCAATGGGCAACGATGTGGCCGATATTAATAATGACGGCTGGAATGATATAGTGACCCTCGACATGCTGCCAGAAGACAATTTCAGGCAAAAGCTATTACTCGCCCCTGATAACTACTCCAAGTTCGAATTGAACATTAAGTCTGGCTTCCATTATCAGTACATGCGCAACATGCTGCAGTTGAGCAATGGAAATGACCTCACCGGGAACCCCACTTTCAGTGAGGTGGGGCAAATTGCGGGTATTTCTAATACCGACTGGAGCTGGGCGGCACTCCTGGCCGATTTTGACAACAACGGTTGGAAAGATCTTCATGTGACCAATGGGTATTTCAGGGACTATACCAACCTGGATTTCATCAAATACATGGACGATTTTGTGAAGAGCAAGGGCAGGCTGCAGCGGGAGGATGTGCTGGAAATCATCAGTCACATGCCGGCATCTAATGTAGTCAACTACATTTTTTCAAATGTCGATGGGCTGAATTTCACTAATCAGACGCAAGCATGGGGATTGAGTCGGCCGTCCAACAGCAACGGTGCTGCCTATGCCGATCTTGATAATGACGGCGACCTCGACATCATCGTTAACAATATCAACCAGCCTGCATTTATTTATCAAAATGAAGCTGATAAGAATGGCGATAACAACTATCTCGACATCAAGCTCCTGGGCGAGACGCCCAATACCCAGGGATTAGGCGCAAAAGTGACCATTTCCATCAAGGGCAAAAAGCAGTCGGTGGAGCAAATAACTGCCAGGGGCTATCTGTCGTCTGTGTCGCCCGTTCTTCATTTTGGCCTGGGTGAAGCTGCAAATGTGGATACGCTGATTGTAGCCTGGCCCAGAGGAAAGATACAGATTCTTACAAATGTAGCAAGCAATCAGGTGTTGGCTTTGTCGGAGGCCGATGCATCGGAAGTTTCGATGCCAGCCAAAGTCATAAAACCACTTTTTGTGGAGACGGCCTCTCCTATCAATCATCAGGACAAGCCACTCAACGCCAACGATTTTAAAAGACAAACACTCCTGATCAATCAGCTGTCGTTTGGAGGGCCCGCCATGGCCAAAGGCGATGTAAATGGAGACGGCCTTGAAGACGTATATGTAGGAGGAGGGGTGGGTCAACCAGGCGAATTGTGGTTGCAAAGTGCAGGGGGCACCTTTCGCAAAAGGGCAACCGCAGCTTTTGACCTTGACAGTGCCAGTATGGATGCGGATGCCGCTATGTTCGATGCCAACAACGACGGCCACATGGATATTTATGTGGCCAGTGGAGGCTATCACACCTTCACATCAAATAATGTAGCGCTCCTGGATCGGCTATATATCAACGATGGAAAGGGTAATTTCAGAAAAGACAAAGATGCCCTACCCCAGGTAGGCGGCAGCAATGCGACAGTGGCAGTGGCTGACGTAAACGGAGACGGCTCCAATGATATTTTCGTCGGGGGGCGTGTGGTGCCGGGAAGGTATCCGGAGGCTCCGCAAAGCTACCTGTTGATCAATAAAGGATCAGGCAAATTTTCGGACCAGACAGCATCACTGGCACCGGGCGTCGAAAGATTAGGTATGGTCACCGATGCCGCCTGGCTCGACATCAACAAGGACGGAAGGCAGGACCTGATCGTCGTGGGTGAATGGATGCCAGTCACAGTATTTGAAAATACTGACAAAGGCTTTTTGCTTGCTACCGAAAAGTACTTTGACAAATCTTACGAGGGGTGGTGGAATACCCTCACTGTTGCCGACATCAACGACGACGAGGTTGCCGATTTGCTGGTGGGCAACCTCGGAATAAATACACAGTTTGGCGTCTCCGAAGCCACGCCGGCAGAAATTTACTTCGACGACTTCGACAATAACGGATCTGTCGACCCCATCTTTTGCTACTTCGTGCAAGGCAAAAGTTATCCAAGTGCCACCAGAGATGAGCTGCTCGATCAGCTCAGCTCATTTCGGCGAAAATTCAATAATTATAAAAGCTATGCCGGAGTTACTCTGGCCGACATTTTCTCGCCGGAAGAGCTTGAAAACGCCGGACACATGCAAGCCAATTTTATGAAGACGTCAGTCTTTCTGGGCCAGGTCAATGGCAAGTTTACTGAGAAGCCGCTGCCTGTGGAGGCGCAATACTCGCCCGTTCATACCATCACAGTCCTGGACTTTGACGCCGATGGCAAGGACGACATTTTACTTTGTGGCAACAATAGCTACAGCAAGCTGAGGGTAGGGAAATTTGACGCCAATTACGGTGCGCTGTTCAAAGGCAAGGGGAACGGGGAATTTGCCTATGTGAGCCAGCCGGGTTCAGGTTTCAATCTGAAGGGCGATGTGCGCAACGTAGTGCAAGTTGACAAGTTCCTGTTGTTTGGGGTTTGCCAGGGAAAAATGAAAGCTTATATTTTTAATGACTAAAAACCATTGAAGACTTATGGAACGCTTCAATCACCATTTCTTCCGCCTTTGCTCAATAGTGGCCATAGGCCTTGTTTTCGGCTGTTCCGCTGGCAAGAGGAAAATATTTACGCCGCAGGAAATGGCAACCGGGTGGGGAGAGCTCTCTATTTACATCACCAAAAACACCCCAGCCAATTCGCCGACTTATGCCTCACGATGCTTTGGGTATATAGGGTTGACGATGTACGAGTCCATTGTGCACGGCTATCCTTCGTACCATAGCATGGCCGGGCAGCTAAATGAACTGGAAGCCTTGCCTCTGCCTGAAAATGGAGCCGAGTATGATTGGCTTGCGGCGCTCAACGCAGGTCAGGCTTTGATCATCAAGCGCATCTACAACCAAACTTCTGATGAGAACAAGTTGAAGGTAGATTCACTGGAGGCCTTGTTTTTTGATCAGATTTCCGGGGAGGTTGATGCTGAAGTTGCGGAGCGGTCTGTGGCATATGGCAGGGAAATAGCTGAAGCCATTTTTGAATGGTCAAAGACGGACGGGGGTCACAGGGGCTACTTGAAAAACTTCGATAAAAACCTGAAGCTTCCTACTGGCGAAGGGCGTTGGGAGCCGCCGCTGTATGCGCAATCTATCAGCCATTATCCGTTGCACCCCCATTGGGGAGACAACCGCACTTTTTTAGAGAAAAACAGCCGTATTCCTACGCCGGAGTTGATTCCACACGATACAACACCAGGTTCCCCCTATTACACGCAGTTCATGGAGGTGTACGAAAAGGACAAAGAGCTAACGCAGGAGGAAAAGGAAGCGGCGCTATGGTGGGGAGATGATCCGGCTGATACATTTACACCGCCGGGCCACTCTTATTATATAGCTACTGCGGTTTTGAAAGCAAAGAACCCGGATTTGATCAAATGCGCCGAAACCTATGCCAAAATGGGTATTGCTGTGGCCGATGCATTCATTGAATGCTGGAAGTGGAAGTACGAACATGTATCGGAGCGGCCGTCAAGTTTTATCAACCACCATGTGGAGCCCGGTTGGGTGTCATTTTGGCCCGACCCGCCCTTTCCCGCATTTCCATCCGGGCACGCCACCAATGCCGGAACCGCTGCCACTATCCTCATTTATCAGTTCGGTGAGCGATTTTCGTTTACCGATAGCTCTCATGTGGGGCGCAAAAGAGATGAGCTCAGAGACGTGGACTTTAAGCCGAGGCAATACGACTCCTTCTGGCAGGTAGCTGAGGAAACAGCCAACTCCCGGTTTTATGGTGGCATTCATTCTCATTACGACAATGAAATAGGGCTTACTGAGGGAGCCAGAATTGCGGAGAACGTGAATACATTGATTTGGAAAAACGAATAAGTTAGCTCGTGCGCACTATTATGAATAAACTGAAGGTCATCTGGTTGGTTTGCCTTGCTCTGGTAACTTGCACTGCCCAGGCTCAGTTGAGCTTCAAGGATGTAACCGAAGAGGCCGGCATTGACTATCACCAGTTTGTGGTTTATGAGGGGATGTTTGGCGGAGGTATTTGTGTGTTTGATTTCAATAATGACGGCTGGGACGATTTTTTTCTCACTAGTGGAATGGAAAAAGATCGCCTTTACCTGAACAACAGAGACGGCACTTTTAAGGACGTTTATGCCTCATCCGGCCTGGTTGTTACGGGTGCTTACGTGACCCAGGGCGCCGCAAGCGCCGACGTCAACAGAGACGGCTGGACGGATTTGCTCGTCACGACCATTACTTTAAAAGACAGTTCTCAACAAATTCCCAGGGCGGAGAATCTTTTGTTTATTAACAATGGCAATTCAACCTTTCGGGATGCTACTGAGGAATACGGGCTAAAGGACCTGCAGTCATTTAGCACCGGGGCCAGCTTTGGAGACTTCAATCTCGATGGTTATCCTGACATTTACATCGGCAACTACTTTCTGGCCTATGAGGGAAAATTGAGTGCCATCAACGATGCCACCATCGTTAATGCCAGCTCAACAGCAGAGGGGTATCTGATGGTTAACCATGGCGGCGAATACTTCACCAATGAATATGAGGATTATGGATTAAAATTCCGTGGTTTCGGTTTTGGAGGAGTATTTACTGACTACGACAACGATCATGATCCGGATATATTTGTCAGCCACGACTTTGGGTACAAAGCCACCCCCAATGTGCTGTTGAATAACCGCTACCCCGACGACAGGTTTGTTGATGTTGCTGAGGAGGTTGGGATGGATCTCAAAATCAATTCCATGGGGATTGCAGTCGGGGATTACGACAACAACGGCCTTCTCGACTACTATGTCACCAATATTCGCTTCAACCGCTTCATGGTGAATCAAGGGGCTGGCAAGCCATTTATAGATAAAGCCCGGGACTTGGGGATGGGCTTTGTGAGCATTAGCTGGGGGGCCAACTTTGCCGATTTTGATCATGATATGGATGTTGATTTGTTCGTGACCAACGGCGACCTCAATCCCAACGACGTGCCCATGGCCAACTTCTTTTTCGAGAATGACAAAGGGGCGTTCACCGACAAGGCCCATTTGCTCGGCCTCAACGATTACGGCGTGGGCAGGGGGTCGGTGGTGTTCGACATGGACAACGATGGCGACCTCGATATTCTGTATGTAAGCCAAAAGCCAGTGCTAGATTTCCCTGTGGAGTCCCGCACACGGCTGTTTCGAAACGATAGCAAGGGCGGCAACTGGCTCAAGATTGCTTTGAAAGGAACAGACTCCGAATTAAATGGGCTGGGCTCCAGAGTGGAGGTAGTAGCAGGCGGTGTAAAGATGATGCGGGAAATAGATGGAGGTTCCAGCCATTTGTCGCAAAACTCGCTGCAAGCCCACTTCGGATTGGGAGCCTCGGCGGTCGCCGACTCGGTCATCGTTACCTGGCTGGGGGGAAAGAGGCAGGTGTTGGTCAACCAAGCGGCCAATCAATTGCTCACAGTGACCGAGGAAGAAAGCAAAGGCCTCGGCTGGCCAGTGATGGTTGGGTTGGGTTTTGTCACAGCGGTACTGGCGGCTTTTGTTATGGGGAAAATAGGTCGAAAGTAGCTCCGCCAGAAAAGATAGCTATCTTTCGCCCTAAACATAGTTAACTTTCTTCCTAAAAATAGCCATGTTTGACCCCAAACATGGCTATGTTTGGGGTGAATTATGGCTATGATTTGAGTTTCGCTTGATTCGCCAATGTTGCGAGGATATTTAGACGGATTTGAACCTATTTTTTCTTGGTGGTCTTTTCGGTTTTTTCGAGGGCTTCAATGCGTTTTTGCTGCTCTTGAATTTGTTTATTTTGCTCAATCAAATGCAACGTCAGCTCCTCCACCTTTTCCAGCAGCTTCATATTCATTTCCAGCAGGTTCACTCCGTTTTGCTGCATTTCATCGGAGGAAGGAATGCCCGGCAGGTGCTTGTTTTGGTCAATGTAGGCTTTGGTGTCTTCAAGGGAGGAAAGGAGGTAATTAGCCTCAAACACGTAATCTGGGCCTGGAACGTTGAGATCTACTTTTACCTCTTCGGCGTGGATAACACCTTTGACTGTGAGTTTGGAGTCGGGGTCAGAGGTGCCGATGCCGACATTTCCGTCGATTTGGGCATAAATAGCAAGGGAACCTCCTGGTTTAACAGAAATATTGGAATAGCTCCACAAATATGTCTCTGAACTTAGGTTATGTATCGCAAATGATCCATTTGTGTTGCTGACAACAAGGTCATTACCATTGTACATATTTGGGTTAGGGCCAATTTGGAGTCTGTTCAGTGGGTTTGTAGTTCCTAGTCCAATATTTCCGTCATATTTTGCGAAAAGTGCATCATTGTATCCAGTTCCATTCCAGTTTCGCAGAAGAACATTTCCTGGGTGTGTACCAGTTGGGTTGTTCTCCAAAAAGACATCGGATAATCCAAACTCCAATTGTCCTTTATGGGTTGCGGCATCGTCGTGCAACCTTATAATGTTATTTACCTGCAATCTTCTAACTGGATTCGCCGTACCAATACCAATTTTCCCTTTTACCACCAGATCATTTCTTTCGGGATTTGCATAGGCGTAAGTGTCTGCCACCAGCATACCTCCGGCTTTTATCCCAGCGGCACTTCCATAATACACAGAATTCAGAAATTGGACATATCTATATTGATCAACACTTGAAGTGCTTGTGAAGAGATATGGGTCTGCTCCCCTTTCCAGGGTCAGCTCCCCATTCACTTGTAATTTCGTCGAGGGCATAATAGTCCCAATCCCTACGTTTCCTGAAGAAGGAAAAGTATTGGTCTGAGCAAAACTCGGAATAACAAACACACATAAGGCAACCGAGGCAATGATCGATGATAGTTTCATGGCTTGTGTTTTTTTAGTTGATCGATTTTATTTTGCATTTCTATCAAATACAGTGTCAGCTCCTCCACCTTCTCCAGCAGCTTCATATTCATTTCCAGCAGGTTCACACCGTTTTGCTGCATTGCAGCGGAGGAGGGGATACCCGGCAGGTGCTTTTTTTGCTCGATGTATTTTTTGGTATCTTCCAGAGAGGCGAGGGGATAGTCTTCTTCAAAGACGTAGTCGGGGCCGGGCACGCTGAGGTCTACTTTTACTTCTTCAGCATGGATGATTCCTTTTACTGTGAGCTTGGAGTCGGGGTTAATGGTTCCGATCCCGACGTTTCCATTTCGCCCGCTTCCTGCGCCTGTAGCCAGAGCTACATCGCCATCAGTTTGAATAATAATTGGACTGGTATAAGTGCTGTTGTCATTGGCGTATAAGACAAGGTCGCCTTGATATCCACTCCACGTATCCGTTCTGAAGCTCCAATACCAGTATTTTGTGTCCCCTACCTTGTTTCCATCATTTGTTTTAAAGATTAAATCGGCCACAGCACCTTGTGACGTGCTTGGCCCACCTAATTGAATGCCCATTCTGTCAACATCGGTAACATGCAGTCTGGACTCTGGTATCATTGTTCCAACCCCGACTTTCCCATTTCCATCCGGCATCAGGGCTATGTCATTGCCATCAGTGTTTAGTGAGAGTTTATTCCCATTCTCAGCCGTCAGAGAAAATTCGTTGGTTACATTATTTGCCCCACTCCAAGCTCCGTCGTAAAGAATAATTCCCTGGCGGCTCATCCCTGAATAAAACCCGATCCATTCATAGTTATTATCGTCGGTTCCAGAACCATGCATTAGCTGTATATTGTTGGTGGAAGAGCCAATGAGACCTGATCCAGTTCGAATGGAGCCATTTGATGTGAAGTCGCCAGCGATGGTCAGATGCCCGACGTTACTTAGACCTGCAATAGGGGCCTGTCCGGCAATGCCCCAGGTCCAGCCCCTTCCAATCGGAGTCGGGCTCATATTCATTTTAATGCTATAGTCGGTGACTGGCCCAAAATGGTATTCACTGCTATTCCCCATGTGAATCTTATACAAATCACTTGACCAAAACCTGGCTCCATAGCCATCTCCTGGAGTGATGTCGTAGTAATTTTGCTGCGAATAGGTGATTTGGTATGCAAAAAGAAAAATGGAAAGAATAGCTGATTTTTTCATGGTGTGCTACTTAAGATCGTTGAGTTTTTTCTCTAGGGCTTCAATTTTTTGAAGGAGTGTTGATTCGAGGTTGGTATGCATTTCTTTTTGCTCAATCAAATACAACGTCAGCTCTTCCACCTTTTCCAGCAGCTTCATATTCATTTCGAGCAGGTTCACTCCGTTTTGCTGCATTTCATCGGACGATGGTATTCCGGGAAGGTGCTTGTTTTGCTCGATGTAGGCTTTGGTGTCTTCGAGAGAGGCGAGGGGGTAGTCTTCTTTAAAGACGTAGTCGGGGCCGGGCACGTTGAGGTCTACTTTCACCTCTTCAGCGTGGATTCCCCCTTTGACGGTGAGTTTGTAGCCGGGAGATATGGTGGAAGTACCGATAGCGACTTCGCCAGTGTTTTTAAATATTACTCGTGTTGGAAGACTATTGGGGTCTGATGATGCCCCACCTTTAAATAACAAATCCCCTAAAGTACTTCCACTTCTTGATATTGCCCACACATAACTGCTTCCTGAGTTCTGGAATAATATTGACTGCTGGTCATTATTTGATTTGACCCTTAGCGAGATATTCCCGTCAAAAATGTTGAGTTTTTGGTTTGGAGTACTCGTTCCAATGCCCACAAATCCGTCACTACGCCTAAAGTAGGTCATTTTAGCCTGATCATTGTAAACACCAAGTGTTACTGCTGTGGCACCGTCTATGTTAATAGCCCCGGCGGAGTTGAAGGGTTGCGAAGAGCCCCAACCGGTATCAAAAAAATGAATTTTACCAAGCTCTGTCGTCCCTTTCCAAGTTCTTATTGCATTGTATGAATTGTTAGAAATTTCCATTTCGATGGCAGCGTCATATTGTCCAACATTGTACACGCCCGGAATTCTAATGCCTTTTAAGGTAGAGACTCCATTTACATCCAGTTGACCCATCATGGAGAAGTTACCCGCTATTTTCAAATGCCCTGCATTACTTAGTCCTGCAACAGGCGTTTGTCCATTAACTCCCCACGTCCAACCCCTCCCAGCATCTGCTGTCATATTTGACTTAATACTATGTGAAGTGACCGGGCCAAAATGATACTCGTTCCCATTTCCCATGTGTATTTTATACCAATCGCTTGCCCAGAACCTGAGTCCATAGCCGTCGCCTGGAGTGACATCGTAGTAGTTTTGCTGGGAGTAAGCTAAATGGCTTGCTATCGCAAGCAAACTGAATAGAAGTGCCTTTCTCATTTTTCTGATGTTTTAAGCGTGATACCTTCCCTTGGTTGAGTGCTAGTGATTATGGCTGCCAGCTCTTGAATTTGTTTTTGAAGCGAGGCAATAGATAGTTGCTGCTGATCATCCGATTTTTTTAACTCTAAGGCTGTTGCTCTAAGAGTTTCGTTTTCCACCTCAAGTCTCTCAATCTTCTCATTCAGCGCCCTGAGCGCCTCAATCAGCATAGCATCATAAGTGCCGTAGGCCGTTTGCAAGTAGCCCAAGTTGTCTTCTTCCACGAGTTCTGGAAACACTTCCTGGATGTTTTGAGCGGTGAAGCCGTACTGGATACCAATTGGGCGATTGATGCCGGTTTTGTCGTCGGCCCATTCGTAGGTGACGCCTTTGAGCTGGAGAAGTTTATCAAGCGTTTCGGGGGCGCTGAGTTGAGTGATTTTCTTTTTTAGCCTGGCGTCTGAATTGGCTACCCAGTCACCAGCCGAAGATTTGGAAGCGTTGCCGTTAACGGAGAGTGTTTCAGAGGGATTGGCAAGGCCGATGCCAACGTTCCCGTTGTGCTTGATGGTCAGTCTTTCAATCAGCGTATTTCCATTAGAGGTAAAAAAACTTAACCCGGCATCGTACCGATAATCTATGCCGTACCAACCGGTGCCTTCTGTATTATGGTTGACCAGTGCAATCTTTCCAACTACTGAGTTTGGAGCGGCTCCGGAATAGTAGAATTCTATTGACTGCATTTCTGCTCCTGCAGTTGCGAGGGCTCCAGTAACTCCATTTGCAGTATTTTGGTTAGACTGAGAAATCCGCAAAGCGCTGGCATCGGCACTGCTACCAAAAACGTCCAAAATAGCCCCTGGAGTACTTCTTCCTATCCCCACCTTGCCCCCCAACCCCTCCACCACCTGCACTTCGTCAGTATAGATTTGCCCAAATGATTGATTGAAAAACAGAAATATGATGGTGCTAGCTAGTTGAAGTGGTTTTTTCATGTCATTTGTGTTTTGAGAGTTCCTTTTTTTCCAGCGCTTCTATCCTTTTGTTCTGATCGATGATGTAGAGCGTTAGCTCTTCCACCTTCTGTAGGAGCTTCACATTCATCGCTGCGAGATCCATACCGTTTTGCATTACTTCGGCTTCGGCGGGGATGTCCGGGAGGTGTTGGTTCGCCTTGATAAATTGCTCCACATCCTTTAGCTCCGGGAGTTTGTATTCGGGCTTAAAGACGAAGTCGGCATAGGTTTGGGTATCCGAGACAAAGTGCTTTGCCCTAATGCCGGCATCTGGCAAGTACATTCTGTTTTTGGCATTTGATACAATGCCTGTTTGGGACGTAATGGCCCCCCAGGTTCGGTTGGAACTGTCGACTATGTTACTACCACCGGTGTTCGCATTGGCTAACGTCCATGGCCCGGTTGGTCCGGTATTATTCCATTCATAAGTTGCCCCACCCCTCAGCCAGACTATCAGGTCACGTCCGCCTCCCGAGTTACTCCCATCTTTAATGTCTCCTACGGGGTCATGGTACGGGCTCCCATTTCCGGTTTGATAAATGATTCTTTCAAGGTTTTGTCCAAAATGACCGTATTGCGTTGGGTGAAATTGGATGTAAATGCTGAAGGTTCCTTTCCAACTCCCATTGGTATGCACGTTGCTTCTATAAATGTGCAGCTCATTGGAACTTGCCGTCCCGGGGGCATCAGATTGAAACTGCACCGGATAAAACGAGCTACTACTGCCACCCACCGTAAAAGACCCCCTGGTAGAAACTGATCTGCCCAGGGCCACCACATTGCTGAAGGTTCCGGTAGAGGCCGAGACGCTTGAAGAAGAAATTGCTCCGCTTGCACTTATGTCTCCATTTACAGTGGTACTCCCCTCCACAGTCAGTGTGGCATTGGGATCCAATACTTCGGTGCCAATGGCCGCCCGGCCGTTGAGCCCCTCAATCACTTTCACTTGGTCAGTCACTACCTGTGCACTGGCATTGGGTGCGAACGCCCACAATAGGAGCGAAACAACAAAATAGCTGGTCTTCTTCATCTCAATAGGTACTAGGTTGAAAAGGTCTTGGCGGCTACGCAGGTTTTGCCTTCAATATTGGAATAAGCCAAACCAGAGAAGCTGCAAAGAGTAAGTTATATATTACACTTATTATAGCAAAATTGTAAAACAATAAATAGAAAAATAATTACAAAATGGCAGTGCACAGACTATAAATTCAACCCTCACCTATATTTTCATGTACTACAGATAGTTGGAAATTTTTTATCAACAGACCATAAAAAGGCTAAAATAATGTCTTTAATGGGTGAAATGGGGCTTTTTCATTGATAACTAAGCTGTTTTTACACCCATGTGAATAGGATACCAGGGAGTATATTTTGTCTTATTCAATCAGAATAGTTGTAAAAACTGATGCAGCGTATTGATTTTTAAAATTAATTAAAGCTAATTGTAAAGGTTATTTTTCGCACATATTCAACTTCCCTGCTTCTGGCTATGAAAGAAGGGTCGTGCCGAAAGTGACTGACCTAATTTTCAACCTACTGCTATGAAAGATGTTCCAAATTCCTCCAAGCTGGAGCGAATACAGCGAAGTGGTTTCTGCCCACTACTGAGCGACCGTTTGCTGAAATGCTCAAGATGCTTCTTAATTTTATTACTGGCGTATTATGTGACGCCCCAGTTAGTTTTGGCACAGGAAAGTATTGCGGTGCCATCAGTCATACCACCCTCTCCCGACGCTGCTGCCCTTGGTAAATACGGCAGCATCCCTGTGGGACTTCATACAGGGGTTCCACAAATAGATATCCCCTTGTACACCATAAAGACTAAGAGTTTGCAGGTGCCAATCTCAGTGAGCTATCATGCCTCTGGTGTTAAGGTAAATGAGATTGCATCCTGGGTAGGGCTCGGTTGGTCATTAAATGCAGGGGGTGTAATCACCAGAAGTGTGGTTGGTAAATCTGACGAGGGTGGGTTTTGGAGCAATAATATTAAAAGCCACTCTCAAGTTGGAATCGACGATGAGGAGTATTTGCTAACCTATGCTGATCACAGCGGAGATGGTGAGAGCGACTACTATTTTTATAATTTTAACGGCCGTTCAGGCAAGTTTGTTTACGCTCAAAATGACAGCCAAAACCCTGTTCTGATTCCACAAGAGCCGCTGGATATAAAGTTTGTTAATGGACATTTTGAGATTAGAGATGAAGTTGGCACACGCTATGTCTTCGGAAGTGTGGAAACGACGACCCTCGGACCTGACAATGAAACATACAATAGCAGCTACTACCTGTCAGATATTTACTCAGTGGATGGTACTGATCACATTGAATTTCACTATTCTTCTGCTGAGCCAGCCTATATTGATTATAGTGTCAACTATAGTGAAACCATCGGCGCAATTTGCGCAACTGCTGGCCCTCCTACAGCCCCCAATACTCATGATACACCAACACCAAACTCAACTTCGAGATCTTATGCGCCGCTTAGGCTGACTGAAATAGTTTTTTCCAATGGGAAAGTGGTTTTTACCTCTCTTACCGGACGTCAGGATGCCCCGGGATCCAGACTTGGCAGTATTGGTATTTATTCGATGGGTCCGGTTGGAGGGCTGATTTTAGCCAAAAAATTTATATTTGAAACAGACCACTTCGTGTCAGCTACTGGGTCTGGTTATAGTAAGTATCGGTTAAGACTGGACGGAATTCATGAAAAGGGGACTCAACCAGATACGATCAAAAGCCATAGGTTTTCCTACAACGAAACCGTAAACCTGCCCTCTGTTGGAAGCCTCAATCAAGATTGGTGGGGCCTCTCAAATGGCCAAACTGCAAATCAAAGCTTTATCCCATCTGAAACTATTGTATTGGCCGGTTATCCATTTAACGTGGGAAGCGGTAGCAGAAACCCAAATGCGACTGCGATGCAGGCTGGAATTTTGAACAGGATAGATTACCCAACAGGCGGTTATTCTGAAATTGACTATGAGCCTCATCAATATATCGGCCCTAAAAAGTATTCTAAGACCATAGAGGCAGTTTCAGGCCAAGTTGGCGATACAACTAACCTGTTAGACAGTGTCACTTTTTTCACTGCTAAGCAAACCGGATGGGCTAAAATAACCGCCACTTGCTCAGATGATATTGACGGGAGCCCTTCTCCCTCAACCGTTACTTTTAGAAAGGTTGGAGGCTCTTTGCTAGTCAACCATATCTATGACAGATCAATATATGAGCCAGCTTACCCAAGTGTATTCACTCAAGACTATTGGGTGCTACTTAACGTAGGACAGACCTATGAATTAAAAGTTACATCGAAGGGAACAACTAACTCTCCTCTCTTACAAGGGGCTGCTTATTCCAAGGGGAAAGTTTTTTGGGATGAATATGAGGACGACCTAAAGATCGCCGGGGGGCTAAGGGTCAAGGAAATGAGGGATTATACTTCAGTGGGCGCCACACCGATCACTAGAAAATATAAATATGGCGAGTTGGAAGACGGTATAGGAACCTTGTTAATTCCAACAGATGGTTTGGCCACTTCGAAACAAAAGTTGGTGGTAAACCTTACCCACCTGGGGGCGACAGATTGCCAACTTGACTGTGCCACAGAAAGGTTGCTCATCACCGGGAGACCGGTTTATGACTTGAGTACGTTGAACGGTGCACCGGTCATTTATTCCCAGGTAACTGTTTATGAGGGAGGAGAGGACGCCCCTATTGGAAGGACTGTTCACTATTTTGATGTCGAAGAAGATGAATTTATGGGAACCGATGAAGCCTATAATAATGGGCGATATCAAATGAACAACAGTTGGCGGGGGGGAGATGAAGTACTTGCTTCCGTTTTTTCTGCGAAAGGGTCGAAGGTGAAAGAAACGTCAAGCGGTTACACAATTTTTGGTCAAACTTCAGTCATCGGAACTAAAGTCGGACGAAAGATATCAATGACTGGAGATTGCGATTTGGGAGCCCAACAGGCCTCTGATCCTTCTACATATTTCTACTACTTCGACTACAATATTTACTCTGGGATAAAGAAAATGACGTCGTCAACGGAGCGGCTCTACTCTGTTGTTGACCCGTCCAATTCCACAGAGGTAACCACCAATTATTTTTATGATAATTTGAATAACGATCATCAGCAACTTAGCCGCAAAGTAACGTCTGACAGCGAGGGCAATACCTATCAAACAAGTTATTGGTACACCGCCGATTTTGACAACACAGTTTGGGACGTTGCTGAGCTAAAGGATAACCACATCATAGGGATTCCAATCAAGGAAGAGTACTACAAAAACAATCAGCTAATCGCCGGCAAGGTCAGTCACCTTAATGAATACGGGAAGCCTGTGGAGGTTTATCAATTGGAAACCAATGTGCCAAAAACACCGGTGATACATAATAGAGCAATTCCGATTCCAAGCGGATTGTCGTACATAAAAAAATTGGATATTAACTATGATGCCGCTACACAGAACATTATTGAAGCCAGCTTGACCGATAATGTGAATACGGTTTATCTATGGGGGTACGACAATACTTACCCTGTCGCTAAAATTGAAAACAGCGATTCTAGCACCGTAGTGTCGAACCTGGGCATTACGCTCTCTGCGCTACAAAACCTGGATGAACAGGCCCTAAGAGATAGGCTGGACATTCTCAGGCATGCTTTGCCTTACGCCATGGTGACATCGTACACCTATGATCCTTTGTATGGAAAAACATCGGAAACAGACCCTAATGGGTTTACGACCTACTTCTACTATGATAACCTAGGGAGATTGACGAGGATAGAAGATGCCAAAAAGAATGTCCTGAAGAAGCTCGAGTATCATTATACAACCTCAACTAACTAGGCCAACAACTATGCATTCACTAACTAAGAAAATACTTGGGTTAGGGCTAGTCATACTGGTCTTAACAATGGTTTGTTTTGGTGCAGCCGCACAATCAGGCTTGGCGCTCGATAAGCAGATAACTGGACTCCCAAAAGTTACTTGCCCCTATAATACTGTGACATTTACGATTGACTACAATCAGGATATTGCGCCTAGCCAAATCAATTACTATACTGACCTACCAGGAGCTGTCCCAACGGTGACTTTTCCGGCATCTTCCTCAACTGCCGATGATATTCACACAGTCACTGTTTCTTTTCACCAAGGAGGTTCGTTTAAGTTGTACGCTCAAGAAATAAATGGAAGCGGACAATTTCAATCTCCTGCAATTACTGTCAGCAGCCTTGTGAGCATGGATGAAATATCTTCGCCAATAAGTACCAGATGCCAGGGAGGAGGAACTACTAGTTTAAGTGTCGGTGTATACAATAACAGTACCGCCGTAAGTTGGTCTGTGACGGGAAGCGGGAATTCAATCAGCACATCAGGTGTTGTCACCTGGGGCGCTAGTTTCCAGGGAACGGCGACAATTACTGCCTCGTCAACCGGAGCGTGTTCTTCGAGTGTTTCCAAGACCAAAAACATCGTTGTTTACCCAAGCTTTTCATCCGGAACAATATCACATAATGGAGGTGAATACTGTGCAAATAGTACCGTATCACTTACCAGTACTGCTAATGCTTCCGGTGGAAATGGAGGCATCTCTTACCTTTGGCAATACAAAACCAGCCCAGCAAGTTCTTATCAAAACACTTCGGGCCCAGGCTCCGATCAACCATCGTATACCGTTCCTGTAGGTCAAATACCTGCAGGGAGCACCTATTACTATCGAAGACTTGCTCATGATCTCACTTGTAATCCGTCATGGAGCGCATCAAACGAACTCACGGTAACAGTAGGTGCCAACCTTACTGCGGGAACACTTAATAATCTTTCTGCCATTTGTAGCGGAACCTCGCCAGGGGTCTTTTCTGGCGCTGCACCAACGGGAGGTGGTGGAACCTATTATTATACATGGCAAAAATCCAATGATGGAGTTAATTGGTCAAGTAATATTGGTGCCACGGGGGCAAGCTATGATCCTCCTGAAAACATCACTTCAAAGACATGGTATAGAAGAACCGTTACATCAAATTGTGGGTTCGGCCCGTTGAGTACTTCTGCCTATGTTGATGTATACACGACAACGGCAGGAACTATATCCATTGGCAACAGCGATATCTGCTATAACACAGGAGGAAGCTTCAGTATAACCGGCAACTCAGGTGCTGTCACCTGGCAAAAGTGTACCGCTGGATGCTCCACAACAACTGACAGTGGGTGGTCAACTGCTGCCAGCAGCTTTAGCAACCTTACTACAAACACTCAGTTTAGAGCCAAACTAAATGACGGCTCTTGTGGGGTAAGGTACAGTAATGCAATCACTGTAACGGTGAGTCAACCATTTAGTCCAGGGAGTGTCAGTCATGGTGGGGGTACTTACTGTGCTAATAGCACAATACAACTAACCAGTACAGCCAATGGTGCTGGGGGTAAAGGAACGATTAGCTACCAATGGCAAAACAAAACGTCAGCAGGTGGTACTTATCAAAATATTAATTTGGCCGGTGCTGATCAGCCGTCATATACCATCCCTGTTGGTCAAATTCCAGCTGGAAATACCTATTACTATCGAAGGCTTGCGCATGACGTTACTTGCAATCCTTCATGGAGTGCATCTAACGAGCTGACTATAGTCGTTGGGGCTAGTCTCGTCGCAGGCACCCTCAACTATATGCCAAACATATGTACAGGTACTTCGCCGGGGCTCATTTCGGGAGCCACTCCGACAGGCGGGGGAGGTGGTTACACATATACCTGGCAAAAGTCAAACGATGGTGTTAATTGGTCTGCAAATCTCGGCATTACGACAGCATCCTATGATCCACCTGAGACCATTACCTCAAAAACGTGGTATAGAAGAAATGTTTATTCAAGTTGCGGTTATGGTCCGCTTAGTTCAGATATGTCTGTGGATGTATACTCTACGTCGGCTGGCAGTATAGGCGGTGGCAGTTCCGTAACTGTTTGCGCTGGGTCAAACAAAACGTTCACCATTTCTGGTAACTCTGGCCCTGTGACTTGGCAGCTTTGTACAAGTGGTTGCGGGAATGAAAGTAATTGGAGTAATAACCCGGGTTCTGGCTCAACCTATAATAATATAACACAAACAACATATGTGAGAGCTACCATCAACGATAGTTCTTGTGGAGTTAAAAACACATCTCAGGTAACAATTAACGTGTACCCAGCTTTGACCGCTGGCTCAATCCCCACCGACACCAGAAATATTTGTCTGGGAGAGAACACGAATCTGATCTCCAACGTGGACGCAAGCGGTGGCGATGGCAATATCACTTACAGATGGCGTTATAATTCCGGGTCAGGTTACCAAACATTGGTAACAAACGATTCAGCCTCAATGCACAATGTATTCAATTTGATTAGTAATGTGACCGCAGGCACTACTTATACCTTTCAACGCCAGGTTAAATCGGGCTGTCAAAGTAGCTTTACGAATTCAGGAGGTACGGTAACAGTAAACATCGCAGGCACGCTGACCGGCGGCAGCATTAGCGCTATTGATCCGATTTGCGATACCGGCCAACCCGTATCAATCAGCATATCATCGACTGGCCCGGCAGTAGGCGGAGGAGGCAACTATCACTACAGCTGGTACGCTTCAAATGTTGCCAACCCAGACGTTAACAATCCTGCACATTGGTCAAGCACGCCAATTGCAGATGGGGTAAGCTCTCTCTCGAGTTTTTCAGTTTCGTCCGACACTTGGTTCAAAAGAACCGTCACCTCGGAATGTGGAGGTGCGGAAAAGTATTCCAATGTAGTAAAGGCCGATTTTAGACTACTGGAGGCCGGTAGCATCGACCAACCATCAATGAATTACATCTGCACAGGCGACAACATTACGCTCACCGTCTCGGGTGCAGTTTATGAGCCAACTGATGCTAGCTTTTTTTGGCAAATATGTAGTGGGGGAAGCTGCCCAACGAACACTGATGTAAATTGGACAACGAATCTTACCGGTGTCTTTGAAAATATCACAGTAGACAGCAAGGTAAGAGTAAGGTATAATAGTATTGCCTGCGGTATTGCCTACAGCGACGAGGTGCAAATTATTGCGAAGCCTCGCCCATTAGCTCCCGATGCATCCGACGTTTTTACCTACTGCGAATACGCTGCCTTACCCGCATTTGCTGTAACAACAACAACAGACCCAGGGGCCACGGTTTTCCATCAATGGTACCATAGCGGTCAGCCGTTGGGCTCTTCTGTAACTACGAGTGAATCATCTGGAGTCTACACATCAAGCTTTAAGCCAGACGCTGGCTTCTTTTCTAATCCTGTTGACAGTGCTACTTTTGAGGTGAGGGCAATTCTAAACGGATGTGAAGGCCCGGGCACAACTGTCACAGCCGCTATCTATATTCCGGATACTTTATCACTTTCAATAGATTCAGCCCCTTACTCTGCACCAATTTCCATCTGCCCGGGACAGTCTCTGGCCATGGAGTTGGCAGGAGGAAATGATACGCCTGTTTGGAAAGACCCCGACAACATTACCATCGCTACTGGCACACCCTACAGCTTTAGTTTTGTCCCCACCAAGTCGGGAGCATACACGGTTTCAAATGTCCACAATACAGCCTGTTTTAATTTTCCGCTCAGCACAACATTCGAAGTAAATATTGTGGAGCTGGAGGAAGTGACCTTCATCGTTGAGGAGAGCTGTGGCGAGGACGTGCTTTCCAAACACCCCGACCGCACCAATTGGTACTGGCAGACGGAAAACCTCGGAGTGGCAACGACAAACAACAGCCCGACGATCACAGTCCCCCAGAATCAGACCATCTATTTGAGATCACTGGTGAGCAACTGCTGGGGCCCTCAGCTGAGCTATACTGGCACAGGGCTTCCGCTGGCTGCTACTCCTGTGGTTAGCGATGTCTATCGATTTGCTCAGGGCCCAGTTACTTTTTCTGCCAATGGGGGGCAGGAATGTGTTTGGTACGCAGCGGCCGACACCACCATTTTGCAAGAAGGCGGAAGCAAGTTTACCATAGACGTAACAGCTGCCACCACGCAGTTCCTGGTAAAGTCACTGTCTGGCGATGGATGCCCCGGCACAACTTTCGTGACGATTGCGGCCTATGTGTACGACCTGCCTCTGGTTACTCAAACTGGGCCGCAGTATCTGGAAGTAAATGAAACTGCCACCCTACAGCTTTCAACCTCAAACTATCCAGCGATAGCGTGGTACAAAGATGGATCAGCGATAAGTGGTCAAACCAGTTCTTCCCTTACTGTAAGTGAAAGTGGCCGCTACAAAACTGAGATAGAACTTCCAGACGGGCAAACCGCTGAAAGTGTTGTCGTTTCGTTTTTTAAATGGAATAATAGGCCCGATGCTGGCAATAATTCTTTGCCGCCGATTCCTAACCTGACACCGGCAACGGTCAGCTCGACACCGGAAATGAACTATGTGCGCAGTTTTGTTCCCAGAGATTCCATTAAAGATGCAGGTAGTATCAAATTTACCTCTTCGCCGGATTCGGTCAGTATTGTAACGACCTACCTTGACGGCCTGGGCAGAGCGGTGCAAACTGTTGCCAAAGGTGCTTCGCCTTTGTACAATGACATGATCACGGTAACAGCTTACGACTCTCTTGGCAGAGTGGTGAGAGAATATCTGCCTTATGCTGAGCAGGGCGTTACTTCTGGCGGCTATCGCATGAATGCACTGGCCGAGCAATACAATTTTTACAAAAATCCTACAACAGTAGGCACAGTAACTGAAACCGTTCCCTTCGGAAGCATACGGTACGACAATTCTCCCTTGAACGAAGTATTGGAAAAAGCAGCCCCTGGAAGGGCCTGGTACCCCGGCGGCACTGACGCTGGTGAGGATTTCAGCCTCGCTGGCCGCCACACCCAGCAGAGCAACTTAAGAAGTAACACGATGCTGCTTGACGACTCTATCAAGGTATTGAGTGTGCAAGGGGTTGGTGCTAGTGCCGTTTATCGAGTGACCGGTGCTTACACTGAGGGTGCGCTGTTGGTAAGCGAAACCTTCGATGAAAACGGAACCCGGTCAGTTGGCTACAAAGACAAGCTGGGACGCAACGTCCTGAGCCGGACTTACGATGCCAACAGGGCGCTTGATACCTATTATGCTTATGATGATATGGGGCAGTTGAGACTGGTTTTACCTCCTCAAGTTTCGAAACTCGATAGTATCTCTGGTGTGTTCCCGTTTTCCAATGTGATTAATAGTGGCGACTATGAGATAGTGACTGAAAACCATGATGTTTCATCATATCAGGGCAAGTCCATTCTGATACAACAAGGTGCACAATTGACACTTAAGCCTGGCTTTTCATTTAAAGCCGAAAATGGACAGAAATTTACAGCTGGATTTATCACCAGCCAAGCACTTGACTCTGAGGTTATCACGGATATGGTCTACTTCTACGAGTACGACGAGCGTGGCCGCATGATAGCCAAAAAAGTACCGGGTGCCGCCTGGGTGTACATGGTGTACGACAAATGGGACCGACTCGTGCTTACACAAGATGGTAACCTTCGAAGCAAAAATGAATGGCTTTTCACTAAATATGACACACTCAACCGGCCTGTTATCACAGGCATCAAGGTGCTGAGCGACTCGGTAGAAGCGGTGCGTGCAAGCGCCATGGCATCTACAGTTCGCAGTGTTGACAAAGGGAGTGGAGGAGGCTACACCTACGGCTACAAAATTGGAGCGGCATATCCTCCGGGAGTAGCCGAAGCCGACCTGCGCACTGTTGCCTATTACGATACCTATGCCTATCTATCTGATACTGTAGCATTCGACACCAATCTGGATGCTGTTACCGAAAGGCTGGACACAGTAAGAGGCCTTCCAACTGGCGGCAGAACGAGGGTGCTGAACCCAGAGGGCACCGAATCTCAATGGCTTCTATCTGCTACTTACTACGAGTACCGCTACAGGCCCATTCAAAACATCAGTACTAACCTGGAAGGTGGGGTCGACAAACAAGCCATGTTCTACGATTTTAGTGGGAACGTAATTAACACCGTAAGTAAACACCAGAGGACGCTGACAGACAACGTGCGTACTATCGTGAAAGCCATGGACTATGACCATGCCAACCGCCTCAAAACCGTGACGCACAAGCTCGACACGGGCAGTGCAGTGCTGCTGGCAAAGGCCGACTACAATGAGCTGGGGCAGCTTATGGCCAAGAACCTCCATAGCACCGACAATGGTGCCACTTTCAAACAAAGCATCGACTACCGCTACAATGCCCGGGGTTGGCTCACCTCCATCAACGATCCCGAGCTGGAAGGCAACGACTATTTTGGGATGGAACTCCACTACAACAGCGGGTTCGACGTATTGCAATTCAATGGCAATATTGCCGGTGTCACCTGGCGCAATGTGCTTGATGAGCGCAAGCAGGCTTTTGGCTTCCTGTACGACGACATGCAGCGGATCAAAATGGCCGACTATGTGGCTAACAACATTGGCTGGACACACGACGCAACCGGCTATCAGGTGAAGCTGAGAGGCTACGACGACAACGGCAATATCCTGGCTCTGGAACGAAATGGCCTCACCGCTCAGAATGGCATCACTTTCGAGAATACCTTTGGCATGATCGATAACCTTGCCTACAATTACTTTGGTAATAAGCTAACCAAGGTAACTGACTCAGGCGATGCGGCCAGGGGATTCAAAAACACGATCGACGTCGAAAATGAATACAGTTATGATGCCAACGGCAACCTTGATCGGGACTTGAACAAAGACATCAAAAGTATCAGGTATAACTACCTGAACCTGCCCGACACCATCGAGTGGAACAATGGCAACAAGATCGTGAACACCTACACGGCCGCTGGTGCCAAGCTCAAGCAAAAGACCATGGAGGACACTGTGACGAGGAAAAAATTCTACCATGGCCAATTCCTGTATCAGGACAGTGTGCTCCATACGATCTTCACCGATGAGGGCAGAATTGTCAACTACCTGGCCACCGAAAACAGTCAACCAGCTGGGCCCTGGATGCCCGACTACCAGTACCACCTGAAGGATCATTTGGGTAACACCCGGACTACGTTTTCTGCATTGCGGGGGAATGATGAAATCGTGTACCTGGCCACCATGGAGACTTATAATGCTCAGAAGGAAGCGAACGAAGACATGTTTGACAACCTTGGCACACGGCACCAGGACATGCTCCACAACCATACCGACTCTACTGCTGCCTCTTATGCAGCCTATTTATATGGAGACACTACGCTGGTAGGCCCTGCCAAAGTGCTGAAGGTAAACAAAGGCGACACCGTGAGAATAGAAGTGTTTGCTCAGTTTGTGGACATGCCGGGTAACGAAACCATAGTAAACCCCTTCCTGCTGGGCAATGCCATAGCCGGGGCCTTTTCGGGTACCTTTGGCTTAACAGAAGGTGGCGGACCGCTGCTGACAGCCCTGGGCAACTACGCAGGCGCACTGGGTGTGCTCGGAAACGACTCGCCCGATGGGGTACCCAACGCCACACTGAACTACATGTTCTTTGGGGAGAATTTTGAATTCGACTCGGCTATGTACAACGGCTACGACTTTGATGTGATGACCAGCGGAGCGGCCGCCAATAACTGGGAAATGCTGACGCTGGAAAAAGTGGCCAACAGGAAGGGCTACCTCTTTATCTACGTGGCCAACGAAAGCCCCGGAGATAAGGTATACTTCGACGACCTGAAGATCACCCATATTGAACACCCGGTGGTGCAGTATGATGATTACAATTTGGGAGGCGACACCTTCAATAGCTATGTTTCGGGCGTTGCCAACAAGTACCTTTACCAGAACAAGGAGTTGATATCAGAGCTGGATTTGGATATCTTTGACTTTGAATGGAGGGGGCTGGACAGGAAGCTAATGCGCACCTGGCAGATAGACCCCATGGCGGAGAAGTTCTATTCTCAAAGCCCATATAGTTGGGCACTGAACAACCCGCTGAGGTTCATTGACCCAGATGGAAGGACTGCAAAAGAGAACCTGGAAAGACATCGGGAAGATATGGGCGGAAGAGCGGAGAGGTTTGCTAATAGGAGTGTTGGGCTCACAGGAATAGATACGGAGAAAATAAATTACACTTCGAGCTCAGATAAGAGTGGTGATAAAACAAAAAATGATTCTTCGAACGGAGACTCTGATGGGAAATCCACTGAACAAAGTGAAGATCAACCAAATGGGGAGATCGAACAGGGCGGTAATCTGTATGAGGAACAAACCTTAAATTTCAATTTCTTTCAAAAAGCATTTCTACCGGTAGAAGGCATAGGAGTGGCTGGGTCATTTACAGCTAAAGGGAGTTACAGAATTGTAAGTAACCCTGATGGTACATGGTCTGTTCATATTGGTGCTTCTGGGAAAACTTCTGCAAGTTTAGCTGGTGATGTGACTTTTACAGGAAGTGTAAATCTTGTTGTGAATGGTGTTGCTGGTAAATCACAAAGTTTAGTTGTTCCGAATAATTTGGTTTATGAAACCGGAATGACCCCAATAGGGCTTTCCTCATTCACATTGCCTCATAGCGGAAATGTTAGTTTGCAATTGAATATTAGCTACATTTTCAGAGGGCCAGAAGGAGCGGCAGTTCCAATGCCAGGGTTGAGTAGGACTCTAAATATTCCCTTTTACAACCCAGGTTATCTGTCACCTAAGTAATTTGAATTATGAAGAACGTTGATCTAATACTTTTAGCTTTTTTGTTTGGTGTCATTTCTTGCAACTCGCAAGAAATGAAAGAGAAATCCTCTGTTGCTCAAGATTCTGTTGTGGTTTATGATTCCATGGCGATTGCATTGAATAATAAGGCTATGAGGGTATTTTTTCAATCGCAAGAAAATGATTCTATTCAAAATGTGGCAAAATCATATTTGGCGAAAGCCATTCAAATAGATAGTAGCTATTATATGGGTTATGCTAATCTGGCGACACTTTTAATAAAACAAGGAAAACGAGACTCTGCAATCCAAGTACTCCAAATCATCATTGACAAGAAACCATACTATGCTGAAGGGCTATCCATTCAGGGATATATTTATGATCGATTGGAGAAGTTTGACTCTGCAGATTTAAAATACAGACAGGCCTTAGAAGCATATGACCAGAGGATTGAAGCAAATGAGGATAATGTCAATGCAAGAGTTAGTAGGGTTTTTTTGATAATGCTTATGCAAGGCAAGGAAGTCGGGTTTAGGGAAGTTGAAGCAGTATTGGAAAAATACCCCTATGACCCTTTTGCTCTCATGATGAAAAATGAAATTATCCCCTATTTTGATCGAGAGGAGTTTTTGAGTTCTTACTAGATCAGCGCAGCCTTTTTAAGCAGTTCGATAGTCTGGTCTTTGGTCAGATTATCGAGTTGGCTTTTATCGTGGATATGCACTAGGTAGACTTCCAAATCATACTTTGTGTCAGCCCCCCGCTAGTCCTAGCAGCAAGGTTCAACAACAGCAGCGAACGCTGGTGCGAGTCTTTGACTCGTATCATTTATAACTATAACGAGGGAGGCTACACCCCCAATGCCGCAAGTTTAGCGACTAGTGCCCCGGTCGGACTGGGCAGGCCTACGGTTTTTTTCCTGAAACTTGTAGCTTCTTTACTTTTCGCTATTAGCCAATATATGACTTCGGCCAGGGGTGATTTTGAAATTTAACGAGTATGACCCTGGAACCAACATGGGAGATGTTTTAATATATTTCACTTCTGTCCGAACATTTTGCTGAGTTTCGTGTAAAGTTGTGATTA
>TARA_R110002012_G_scaffold138488_7_pt1 | contig 59291 bp, 58 predicted proteins | sample TARA_R110002012 | Tara Oceans TARA_R110002012 (sample SAMEA4396515) | marine metagenome | biome: Westerlies Biome; feature: [DCM] deep chlorophyll maximum layer (ENVO:01000326); material: water (ENVO:00002006), including particulate matter (ENVO:01000060) such as... | depth 40 m
TTGCGTCATCAACCAAGATTGGTGATTATTCCGGCATGCCCGCACGTATCCACTGGCCAAGCTGGGCACGTTCTTCGTCGGACATTTCCGTGATATTGCCAAGCGGCATGGCCCGGCCAATCACGGCCTGTGCCAAAACGCGCTGGGCATTGGCTTCGATCTGGGCCAGATCATCAAACATCACGCCCGCCGGGGCCTCGTCGAACCCTTCGTCGCGCGGGTTTTGCGAATGACAGCTCGCACAGCGTGTTTGAACAATCGCCAACGCATGATCAGCCGTGATGATGTCCTCATCCGCAAGCTTGACCGCATTGGGATCATAGGATGCAAACATCGCCAAAATCGCCATCCCAACACCGGCTGCCGGAAGTTGCCAGACAATTGCCTTGCCCGTCCCGCCCGCATTCCGCGTGTTAAAGAAATGACGCACCAGACCACCGATGATCAGGATCAACCCGACAATCAGCCATGACTGATCATGGGAAAACAGCATCGAATAATGGTTGCTGATCATCATCAGCAACACCGGCAGCGTCAGATAGTTATTATGGGTTGAGCGTTGCTTGGCCTGTAGCCCCAATGCCGGATCAGGCTTTTCCCCGGCCATCAGGCTGGCAACGACCTTTTTCTGATTGGGGATGATGATGCGAAACACATTGGCGGCCATGATCGTACCAATCATCGCCCCAACATGAATAAACGCGCCGCGACCACTAAACACATGGGTAAAGAAATAAGCCGCCACCATGATCAGGATAAACAGGGCAACCGCAAGCTTACCCGTACTTTTGCCAATCGCACTTTTGCACAGGATGTCATAGATCACCCACCCGGCAAACAGGCTGCCCAGCCCAATCAGGATCGCATCCATCTTGGTCAGCGCCAGAACACTTGGGTCGATCAAATAGCTTTCGGCACTCCAGTAATACATGGTCACCAAAAGCGCAAAACCGGTCAGCCAAGTGAAGTAAGCCTCATACTTGAACCAATGCAGGTCGGCTGGCATGGATTTGGGCGCAACCATCCATTTATTGACGTGATAAAACCCGCCGCCATGGACCATCCAGGCTTCGCCGTAGACACCTTCATCCATGTCTGGCCGCTTGCGCAAACTCAAATCCAGCCAGACAAAATAAAACGAAGACCCGATCCAGGCGATGCCCGTAATCAGATGCGCCCAGCGCAGGATCAAATTGATCCAGTCCTGAAACAGTATATCCACGGCGTTAGAAACCTCCGTCTCGCCCAAGGCAGATGACGATCAGGTCACGCTTGGGCTGCCCCTCTTTTGGGAATGATACCGGCGCCGCTTGTCCCCACGCCGACCAAGAATCATTCCAATCACTCTCTTATTCAGTCCTACCATAGGCGTAAGAGTACCTCTATTATTAACGCCCCGAGCATAATCGAAATGACTTTCAAACTATTCTTTAAAATGGCACAGTGGGCGCCGTTAAATTGAACAAACGACAACAATAAACGCCACAAGCCACGACCAGATCAGGAGCATCCCGCACTATGTCCGACTTTGAGGACATCCAGATTTTTGTCCGCGTTGCCGAACTTGGTAACCTTTCTGCCGCCGGGCGCGAATTGCGCCATTCGGCCGCCGTCGTGTCCAACCGGATTGCCCGACTTGAAGAACGTCTCGGCGTTCGCTTGCTCAACCGCACAACGCGCCGGGTTAATCTGACCACGGAGGGCGATGTTTATTACCGGCACTGCCTGCGCATTTTATCGGAAGTGCAGGAAGCCGAAAATGCCATCGCCAATCAGAAAAACACCACCCGCGGCCCGGTAACGCTGACTTGCCCGATTGCATTTGGCAACAAATATGTCGCCCCGATCATTCCGAAGTTTGTTGAAAAAAACCCGGATGTACAAATCCGCCTGCATCTGTCAGACCGGTTGTTGGACTTGTTGCAAGACAAGGTCGATCTTGCCATTCGCATTGCCGAGCTTAAGGAAAGCTCGCTCATCGTTCGCAAACTGGCGGCCAACAAACGCATGCTGGTGGCAAGCCCCGCCTATCTGGAAAAGCACGGCACACCAAATGTGCCCGGTGACCTTTTGCATCACAATTGCCTGTTGCTGCGCTTCCCCGGATCGCAACAATATCAATGGACGCTGGTCGGCCCGAATGACGAAGGCGCGGCCACCTTGGCGGTTTCGGGCTCGATGGATTCTGATAACGGCGAAGTCCTGACCCGCTGGTGTCTGGACGGCCATGGCATTGCGCTTAAATCACACTGGGAAGTCGGCACATACATCCGCGATGGCCGCCTGAAGGTGGTTCTGCCCGACTATCAACCGCCATCACATGCGGTCTATGCGCTGTATCCGGAAAACCGGTACCTTCCGACACGCGTGCGCGCCTTTGTCGATTTTCTGGTTGGTGAATTTGGCGGCACGCCGCCGTGGGACCGCTAAATACGCAAGTTTGATCCAGCCCATCCAAAATGAAAATGCCCCGGCACACAGCACGGGGCATGTTCATTTCAAGCCACATCTAGCCGCGTGATCAGCGTTTGGCTTCATTCAGATATCCACTGAGAACCGCCGCCACATTATGCCCGATCACGTCATGGGCGTAGCCGCCTTCCATGGCAAACACGGTTTTAAGGCCCAAGCGCCCGATCATTTGACCGATGCGTTTGAAATCATCGGTCTGGAGTTTGAAATCACAAATCGGTTCAGCTTCGTGGGCATCAACACCCAGTGCAATCACCAGCGCATCGGGTTGCCATGTCACAAGCTTTTGCATCGCCTTGGCATAACCCTGCCCCCATGCGCCAAAATCACTACCACCGGGAAGTGGAATATTAAGGTTCGTGCCCTGCCCGTCATTGCGCCCGGTTTCATTGGCATAGCCCATGAAGAACGGAAATTGATGGGTCGGATCAGCATGGAGTGAGATGGTTAAAACGTCGCCACGTTGATAGAAAATATCCTGCGCGCCATTGCCGTGATGGTAATCAATATCAAGGATCGCGACCTTTTTCGCCCCCTTGGAAATCATCCTCTGGGCTGCAATGGCGCAATTATTCAAAAAACAATACCCGCCATAACGGTTTGCATGGGCATGATGACCGGGTGGACGGGTTAGGGCAAAGGATGCTTCGCCGTCATGCCACGTCGCATCGGCAGCAGACGTAACAGTCTGCGCGCCCCAATAGGCCGCTTTCCACGTGCCTTGCGTGATCGGGGTATCTGATGAAATGGCAAACTGCCCCAGACGCGCACTAATGTGTTCGGGTTTACCGCCAGAAAAGCCCCCACTGGGCCAGACATAGGGGAACGCATCGCCCTTGTTACCCGCCTTGGCCCATGCGCCCCAGGCGTTTTCGATGAAATCGAGATAATCGGCATCGTGGATGGCGCGGATCGGATCCATGCCGTGATCAGCCGGATCAACAAGCTGCGCCTGTACAGCATGTGCGACCGCATCACGAATAATCGGAATGCGCCGGGCATTTTCAAAACAGGGCACCATGCGCCCGTGGTGCATTTCGCCAGCACCGTCATGGGCATCGTGGCGGGCATTAAAGAAAACACGCACGGCACAGTTCTCCTGTGAGAAGGGCAAGGAAAGAGCATCTCTAAGGATGCTCCTGGATCATCACCCTACCCCGATATGTTTAGAAAACGGTTATTTCTTGGCGGTATAGAGCAGCTTTTCAATCGTATCGAGGAACCCGCCCAGCTTATTGCGCAGATTTTCCGACTGTGTCGCCAGACGGCTGGCCATGTCGCGCGTGGTATCTGCGGCATCCCCCGTACGGCTGGCCATGTCGGAAACAACCGTGATGTTATCGGTAACTTCCTGTGCGCCGCTCGACGCCTGTTCGACATTGCGCGTGATGTTTGATGACAGGCTGGCCTGCGTTTCAACATTGCCCGAAATCATGTCCGAGCGCGCGGCCAGATCATCAATCACACCGGCAATTTCACGGATCGAGCCAACAGACTGCTCAATCGCGGTCTGGATGTCCTGAACTTTTTCTTCGATGCTTTCGGTGGCTTTACTGGTCTGATTGGCAAGACCTTTGACCTCATTGGCAACCACGGCAAACCCTTTGCCCGCCTCACCCGCACGCGCAGCCTCGATGGTCGCATTCAGGGCCAGAAGGTTGGTCTGGGCGGCAATATCACGGATAAAGCTGACAACTTCGACGATTTCACCGGCAGCCGCTTCAAGCTGGCCAATCCGGCCATCGGTTTCCTGCGCCAGACCATTGGCACGATGGGCAATTTCAACCGATTCACGTGCCTGATCGGACACTTCGCGGATTGACTGGTTCAGTTCTTCGGAGGCCTGCGACACCTCGGTCACATTGCTGGCGGTCTGACGCGCCGCGGCAGCAACAGTGGTCGAACGTGCACTTGTTTCATGGGCAATCGAATTGGCATCGCCCGATGCCTCGGACAAGGCCGAGGCCGCACTGGCAATTTCGTCAACAACGTCAAACGAACCACTTTTGAAATCATCAAGGATGGATGCAAAACCCGACAGTTTTTCTTCGATTGATGCGGTCGCGGCGTTGATGCGTTTTGCCGATGACAGATATTCACCAACAAGCCCGGTTTCGACAATCCGGCGATAATACCGGTTTTCCGAAACGGCCCCCATCGATGCGGCACTTTCGCGCAAGAACGCATCATTACGGTCGATCAACCGGTTGATCGCGATAAACAATTCGCGCATGTCCGAATGACTGTCGACATTGGTAATACGCGCTTCGTAATCACCTTCGGCTGCGGCCAGAACCACATCCAGTGCCTTTTTGATACCTGATTTGGAACCACCAAATAGCGCCATTGCGAACCTCGAACCTCTTGGTCTTAAAGACTTTGGATGAATTTATCGTATGCCATACCGGCATCGGAAAGCTTTTGCGCAAGAACCTTGGATGCGGCCATCATACCGTCCTTACGGTTGGCCGTACTGTCCTCGATCTTGCGCAGCTCCGCATAAAGCGGAATGATCGTTTGCTTAAGAATCTTTGGGTCGGCAACCCGGCGATTGGAATGATAACCAATCACCTTGTGCGCGGCATCAAATGTCGGGGTGATATGGGCATAGACCCAGTAATGATCACCCTTTTTGCCCATATTCACGACATAGGCAAAAATCTCGTGCCCGGCTGCAATTTCATCCCACAGCATTTTGAAAATGCAGCGCGGCATATCAGGGTGACGGATGAGCGAATGGGGCTGCCCTAAGACTTCCTTTTCACTGAAGTCAGCCAAGCTCAAAAACAGTTCGTTGGCATAGGTGATCCGACCTTTAAGATCGGTCTTGCTCACAATCAGTTCTTCTGGTTTGAAATGGCGTTCTTTGCCGGACGGCTGAACACCTGAACGCTTTTCACTCACCTTCAATACCCCGTTTATATTCTTCTTTCCCTGCAATTAAGGCGTGCAGGGAATTTTGACTGTCCGATTATCATGTAACCTTAATTCAGCGAAGAAAAAATGTAAATTTATCTTATATTTCAGACCCTAAGCCCGTTCGCAAAAATAAGATCAATTCAAAGACTTAACCTCTTTCACGGATGGGCGATTTGGTCGGATTTACCTACACTGGAAAGCTGAAATTCTTCTAATCGCCCCGACAACGAACGCCCCGAAAAGGATTGATACATCCTTGCGTGCGATGTTCATGTATCATTGCCGCGTCAGGCAGGGTTTGTCTTGGGGGATACATGCAACAAGACCTTCGTAATTTTCCGTTCCGCGTTGTTATTCACGAAAAGCAGTCTGCGCAAAACGTTTTGGACTGGCTTGATAAAAATATCCGCAGTGACCGCTGGACCATGGGCATTCGCAACATCGAAATTCCCCGCTCCGGGCAATCCGCACCGTTTGTCGATATGGTGATCTATTTTGCGCGCCGCGATGACATGGACCTGTTTCGCGAACGCTGGGCGGGTAAAACCCGCGAACACAAAGTCAAACTGCGTGGTGTGCGCGCAGCATTTTATGCCTTGCGCCATCCCAAGACCGACATGGTCGCCTATGAAAAGTCAGCAGCCCCTGTCGCCAAATCCCAAAAGCCAAAAGCCTGATCAATCCAAAAAAGCCCCGCGCACGTTAATGCACGGGGCTTCGTTATTTAGAGCAATTTCGACATGCTGGCATCAATGCGACCCGGGTGCTGGCCCAAACGATTTGACGTCGCCGATGGACGTGCCAAAACATTTTCCGCACACCGCATCAAACGTCAAACTTGCAATTACGCTAGGGTCAGGACCTAGCGTCCCCCGTGCGGGGGATGCGCAAACGAGGCAATTCTCTTTCAATCACCTGACAAGCTTCCCGGCCCATATACCTTGATGTTCAACATATGCCGGGCTCAGCATTTCAGGAGAATCCAGATGAAAAAACTCGTCCTTTCATGCGCAATGCTTGCCGCTTTGGCGGCATGCCAAACAACGAGCAAGGTGGTCCGCAGTACCGATTTAAACCTTTTGGCGCTTGAAAAGCCTGAATTGGCTGTAGGTAATACCTATGCTTATTATGACGATGGGGAGCACGAAGTTACGACCGTTACCGCCGCTGGCGATGGCGTCTACAGCTTTGAAGTCACCAAAGGCGCCAGCACTGGCTGCACCTATGATGGCGACGGCTTCTTTGCACCAGACATCACTTGGACCGATTGCAGTGGGTCAACAGGCAGCCAAACCCTGACCAAAACCGGCGAAATCTGGCCGCTAAAGATTGGCAACACAGAATCTTACGGTATTGAAGGCACAGACGGAACCAAGAGCTGGACCGAGACCCGTGATTGTAGCGTAATCGGCACTGCGATGGTGACATTGGGCACCACCACAATTCCGACCTATGAAGTGGTTTGCAAGGACAACTCAAGCACCCGGACCTGGTTCTATTCCCAGAGCCACAAGTTCCCGGTTAAATACACCAAGGTTCACAAAAAGCGTGGACTTGTGGATCAACGCGAACTTGACCTTGGTCAGAAGGCCGGTTGATCGTGCGATCTGCCAGATTGTTGTAATCCGGCACTAAATTGTGTCTGGTTCCGCTACCCGGGAACCAGACACAATCCCCATTATGGCTCAGGATAAGATTGGCCTAGCGTGGAGGGCTCTGATCCTCGTTCAGCGGGATGATCATTTGCACCGCAAGTCGCACAAGTTCCAATCTGTCTTTGACCCCGGTCTTGCGATAGACGCTGGCAAGTTGGGATTTAACGGTTTCCGGCCCCTTACCCAGATGCTCGGCAATCTCTCTGTTACTCAGTCCGCGCAAAACCGCGTCAAAAACATCGGTTTCCGTTCGTGTCAATGCAAAATGCCGGTTAAGCAGTCCGGTGTTGATATCGGTGTACCAGAAGGGATCGACCACGGTTGCCAACACACCAGAAAACTGTCCGCCAAAGTCGCCTTGCTTTTCACGCAGTGGTGCAAGATCAAGCAAATAGGCACTGCTTTCATTGACCCTGCTGTTCAGGCGCAGGTTTTCCGAGGACTTCTCAATAAAGGTCTGCTGGCTGAGTTTCTGCACCGCCTGAGAAATCTGTCTGGCATTTTGATCATCCCTTGCGGTTAGCTTCTGTCCCGGTCCAATGATCAGGGCATCGCGGCTATCAAGAATGCGGCTGAATTCTTCGTTGACCACAACGATCTCACCATTGGCATTAAGGATAGCAACCCCGATCCGCAATCGATCCAGCACATCAAGAAACCCGCGATAACGGTGCCGCAACAGATGAACCGGTCGGTTCATTTCCAAAACCTTGGTCAAGTGCGGTCCCAACAATCGCAACACTGGTGCAGCCTCGTCGGGGACAAACCGCCCTTCATCGCGATAGTGCACCGTGAAGATGTCATAGCCTGCTGCATTCTTGGACACACACATTCCGGCGGCCTGATTGCATCCGGTTGCCTTTTCCAGCCAAGGGTAAAACCGCGACGGAGAGGTATCACCATAATGATGGCGCACTTCATCCCCAATTGAGAACCGATACAGATCCTGCAGATGGAAATATTCCGAACCATCATTCTTGTTCAAACCAAGGCTGATATACTCGTTAAACCCCTCCGGCGTCACCAGACTGTTGCCATGACAGGAATAATCAGAAATTTCGGCACGGATATTTTCGACATGCATGATAATTGCATTCTGACAACCCAACTCATCGGCCAGCCAATCCAGTCGTTCGACCCACAATTCTGGCGAAATTGCCGCTTCATACAATGAAGGGATCATCTGGTTCAGAGCACCAAATTCTTTTTCGCTGACCGTCACACTCCGACCTCCTCTACCGCCAGTTGATCAAGGAACTGATAAACTCATAAAACTCAATCACAAAGGATTTATGCATCTTTTGAGACTGGCGGATTTCTCATGTCCGTGATCAGTAAGGTTTGACTTGGCGATTTTGTGCCGTAAATCTTCGCGATTTTGCATTCCACTTGACGGGCCACCAATGGCCTACCGTGCAAGATATCGAGGATCGACATTTGAAACATCGGGCTGCACCGCTCCAAATACCCCCCCCGATTGGCGACATAGAGATGGTCGCGTGCGAGAAAACCGACAGCGCACCGCAAAACCGGCTGAAAGACCAAATTGTAAAACAAAAAAGCCCCGCGCACCTTAATGCACGGGGCTTTGTCATTTAACCGATCCGGAAGGATCGAAAACCTGACTTATTTCGGCAGTTCGGCGTCGATGCCCTGAACGTACCAGTTCATACCAAGCAGCATACCGTCATCCGCGTCATCGCCTTCCTTGATGCGAAGCTCGCCTGCCTGATCATAGATCGGACCCGCGAACGGATGGATTTCACCGGAAGCAATTTTGGCTTCGACTTCTTCGGCCAGTGCTTTTACGTCGTCAGGCATGTTGGTGTATGGGGCCATTTCGACCATACCGGAATCAATGCCACCCCAGACGTCCTGCGACTCCCAAGTGCCATCGACAACCGCTTTGGCGCGCTCGACATAATATTTGTCCCAGTTATCAACAATCGCGGTCAGCTGTGCTTTCGGTGCGAACTTGATCATATCGGACGCCTGACCGAAACCAAGAACGCCACGGTTTTCAGCAACCTGAAGCGGTGCCGGGCTGTCGGTGTGCTGAACCATGATGTCAGCGCCCTGATCGATCAGCGCCTTGGCTGCATCGCCTTCCTTGCCCGGATCATACCAAGTGTTCGCCCAGACGATTTTGACTTTCACATCCGGGTTTACCGACCATGCACCAAGCATGAACGAATTAATGCCACGGACAACTTCCGGGATCGGGAACGACCCGACATAGCCTACAACATTCGACTTGGTCATTTTACCAGCAATCACGCCCGCAACATAACGGCCTTCATAAAAACGTGCCGCATAGGTAGAGACGTTATCTTCACGCTTATGGCCAGTCGCATGTTCGAACTTCACATTCGGGAACTGTTTGGCGACCTTCACGGTCGGGTTCATAAAACCATATGAAGTGGTAAAGATCAGGTTATGGCCAGTCTGGGCCAACTGACGGATCACACGCTCGGCATCAGCCCCTTCTGGCACACTTTCGACATAGCTGGTCGTAACAGCATCGCCGAGTTCGGCTTCAATCGCCTGACGGCCGATATCGTGACGGTATGACCAACCATGGTCACCAATCGGACCGACATAGACAAAACCGGCTTTAACGTCTTCGGCCTGGGCTGCACCCATGCCCAATGCAAGTGCACCCGTCGCCACAACGGCGGTAAGGGTACGCTTCATGAAACTTGTATTCATTATGTAGTCTCCCTGTTAATCAGCATCTCAGGATTTAAACACATTCCTGTTTGCAATCAATGACGTGTTCTCACGCGAACCAAGACTCAGACAAACTGGCCAGCCTTTTAACCGCCTTGTGTGAGTTTTGGCCCGTCGCGCTCTTCCTCCCGTTGGGCTGGAACATCATTTGTCGTGTTCCGGTCCCAATCGCAGACCGGCCTTAGTGGGCCGGTCTGAACGCCTGACCAATACAGGCCGGCGCATTCAGTCTGATTTTTGCACGGTCACTGGAAATAATCACCAGCACAATAATCGTCGCAAGATACGGCAACATCGACATGAACTGGCTCGGCACATGAATGCCCGCCCCTTGTGCATGAAGCTGCATGACCGAAATCAGGCCAAACATATAGGCCCCGGCCAACAACCGCCCCGGACGCCACGTGGCAAACACCACGAGTGCGAGCGCGATCCAGCCACGGCCCGCCGTCATATTTTCCGCCCACATCGGGGTATAGGACAGCGACAAATACGCCCCGGCCAATCCGGCCATCGCCCCGCCAAACATCGTGGCAAGATAGCGGATTTTAATCACCGAATAGCCAATCGCATTGGCCGAATGATGCGAATCACCCACCGCCTTAAGGATCAATCCAGCCCGGGTTTTGGTCAGGAAATAACCCACCCCGAACACCACAAGCAACGAGAAATAAACAAGGAAGTCCTGCCCAAACAAGATCGGACCAATGACCGGAATCTGGCTGATCCCCGGGATCGAAAGTGACGGCAGCGGATCAATCGCAAAGCCGACAAAACCCGACCCGACAAGGGCGGAAAAACCAACCCCGAAGATGGTCAGCGCAAGCCCCGTCGCCACCTGATTGGCCATCAGGGTCAAGGTCAGAAACGCAAAGATCAGCGATATCAACACCCCGGCCACCACCGATGCAAAAATGCCCAGAATGGCCGAACCGGTCGTCGCGGTGACGGCAAAACCGGCAATGGCGCCCACCAGCATCATGCCCTCAACGCCAAGATTAAGCACACCGGACTTTTCCGTGATCAACTCACCCGACGCCGCCAGCAAAAGCGGGGTCGATGCAGTAATCACCGTCAATGTGAAAGGAACAATCCAATCCATTATGCGGTTCTCCCTTTTGCCGCGATAGAACCGAAACGAATACGGTATTTGGTCAAAACATCACAGGCCAGCAGGAAGAACAGCAATATCCCCTGAAACAGGCCCGTCACCGCATTGGGAAGCCCCAGCGTAATCTGGGCAAGTTCACCGCCAAGATAGGTCAGCGCCATAATCAAACCACCAAACAGAATGCCCACCGGATGCAAACGCCCCAAAAAGGCAACAATGATCGCGGTAAAGCCATATCCGGGCGAAATGGACGGCTGCAACTGGCCAATCGGGCCTGCAACTTCAAACAAACCAGCCAATCCCGAAAGCCCGCCCCCCAAAAGCAGGGTAAACCAGATCATGCGTTTCTGGCGGAACCCAACGTGGCGGGCGGCCTGCGGGGCCTTGCCAACCACACGCAACTGGAACCCGATCAAGGATTTTGACAGTAACAACCACCCGGCAATCACCACCAAAACTGCAACCGCCGTACCCAGATGCACCCGCGTGCCGTCATAAATGATCGGCAACAGACCGGCATCGGGGAATGGGCGCGATTCCGGGAAGTTAAATCCTTCGGGATTACGCCACGGACCATGCACTAGGTAACTTAAAAACAGGGTCGCAACATAGGTCAGCATCAGGCTGGTCAGAATTTCATTGGCGTTAAAGCGTGTACGCAACAATGCCGGGATAGCGCCCCAGGAAGCCCCGCCGATGGCGCCAAACACCAGCATGGCCGGCAGCAAAAACACGCTTTGACTGTCATAGAAATAAAGGGCTAAGCCCCCGCCAAAGATCGCCCCCATGGTCAGCTGCCCTTCGGCACCAATGTTCCAGACGTTTGCCCGAAACCCCATGGCAAGACCAATCGCAATGATCACAAGCGGGGTCGCCTTGACCAGAAGCTCGGACACGCCGTAGCTGTTGCTGATCGGCAGGATAAAGAAGGTATAAAGCGCCTCAAGCGGGTTCTTGCCCATAAAGGCAAAGATGATGCCGCCAACAACAAGCGTCATGACGATTGCCAAAACCGGCGACAGATAGACCATCGCCTGTGAATGCGAACGGCGGGGTTCAAGCCTGATCAACGCGACCTCCTGTGGCTAGCATGTCGTTCGCCGGGGTCGCGTCACCGTCCAGATCATGGAGGCCCCCCATCAACAGACCAATTTCTTCGATGCTGACATCGGCCATCGGACGCGATTTGGACATTTTGCCCTCCGACATCACAACGACCTGATCACAAATCGCGAAAATCTCGTCGAGATCCTGCGAAATCACCAGAACCGCCGTACCCTTTGCCGCGAGATCAAGCAACGCCTGATGAATGGCACTGGCCGCCCCGGCATCCACACCCCAAGTTGGCTGGGAAATCACCAGCACACCGGGGTCTTGCAGGATTTCACGCCCGACGATGAATTTTTGAAGGTTCCCGCCCGAAAGCGATCCGGCTTCGGCCCCCGCACCGGTGGTACGGACATCAAATGTTTTAATAATGGTATCGGCAAAGGACCTCGTCGGGACTTCGCGGATTAAACCACGTGCCGTCAAGGCCATCCGGCGAAATGCCGTCAGGAACCCGTTTTCCGCCAAGCTCATATCGGGCACGGCACCATGCCCGTTGCGTTCTTCGGGAACAAACGTCGCGCCCAGACGACGACGACGGCGCGGCCCGAAATGCGCAACAGATGTACCATCAATCTTGATGTTATCGGGGGAGGCAAACTGTTCGGTTTCCCCGGCCAGTGCCTGAAACAGTTCGTTCTGACCGTTCCCGGCAACCCCGGCAACGCCAAGGATTTCACCGCCGCGCACGGTCAGATTGACGTCTTTAAGATCAGTGCCAAACTGTTCTTCGCTGGCCAGTGACAAATTGCTGACCTCAAGACGAACATCGCCAAAGGTCCGATCTTTGCCCCGGTCCGGTGCGGTCAGTTTCTGGCCGATCATCATTTCGGCCATCGATTTTGCGGTTTCTTCCCGCGGGTCACAGCCGCCCACCACCTTACCACCGCGCAACACAGTCGCCTTCTGACACAGCGCTTTGACCTCATGCAGCTTGTGGCTGATGTACAGGATCGCGCAGCCCTCATCTGCCAGACGCCGCAGCGTTTCAAACAGCTTTTCCACTTCTTGCGGGGTTAAGACCGATGTCGGCTCATCCAAAATCAGCAATTTGGGATTTTGCAGCAGGCAACGGACAATCTCGATCCGCTGACGTTCGCCAACCGACAAGGTGTAAACATGGCGATCCGGATCCAGCGGCAGGCCATAGGTCTTTTCAACCTCGACCACCTGCTTGCGCAAGACCTCCATATCGCGCACGTCATTCATCGCAAGGGCAATGTTTTCAAGCACCGTCATGGTTTCAAACAGCGAGAAATGCTGGAACACCAGACCGACACCCATTTCACGCGCATCATGCGGGCTGTGAATGGTCACTGGCTTGCCGTCCCAAAGCACCTCGCCCTGATCGGCCTGCAAGACACCATAAATGATTTTCACAAGCGTGCTTTTGCCCGCGCCATTTTCCCCAAGCAGCGCATGGATTTCGCCCGGCTCGATACGGAAACTGATATCGTCATTGGCCAGACAGCCCGGAAAGGCCTTGGTCACACCGCGCACCTCAAGTTGCGCGTGCCCTGCCCCCGTCATGGCTTCTGCCCCGGCATCACCGGTCATTGACGTCACTGCTACCACCCCTATTTAGCAATATGATTTTGCACACCATCGGCGGTTTTACCGCATTCTGTGCTGCAATCAAACGGTCTCAATATGCGATCTTGTCGGTTTTGGTATCCCATGCGGCGAAAACCTCGCGCGCTTCGGGCACATCGACATGCTCGATGGGCAAGGACCGATCCTTGATCGGCTTTGCCACCTCATCATACAGGAACTGATCGTCAAATCCGATGGCGGCGGCATCATCGCGGCCATTGGCATAATAGATCTTGTCAAGACGGGCCCAATAGATCGCCGAAAGACACATCGGGCAGGGTTCGCAACTGGTGTAAATCTCACACCCCGAAAGGTCAAAACTGCCAAGTTTTTCGCACGCCGCACGAATGGCGCTGACCTCGGCATGCGCGGTTGGATCGTTTGTCGATGTGACGTTATTCCATCCTTCGGCAATCACTTCACCATTGCGCACAATGATTGCCCCGAACGGTCCACCACATCCCTCGTCCATTTTTTGCCGGGACAAATCCACGGCATGGCGCATATGGCCCTTTTTGGCATCACACACTGCCAGTTCTCCTTTGCGAAACCCTTGATCTGGCAAACCAGATCACCTGATCAGGCCGTCATTAACGCGGCCCTTTATCATTAAAAACACCTTCAATGAAGGTCGTAAAATCAACCCGCCCCGTCTGATGCGGTTTTAATCGGCTGATTTTGCGCCATCTGCGCTTCGCGCACAGACAGCAATTGCGCGGCAACTGACGCCGCAATCACGGCCGGTTGCTTGCCGGTAATCCCACCAACACCAATCGGGCAGGTCAAACGACCAATCGCTGCTGCGCTTAAACCCCGATCGGTAAGCCGCCGGATAAAACGCGCGCGTTTGGTCTGACTGCCAATCATGCCGACAAAGCCAAGATCACCGCGCACCAAAGCCGCCCGACAAATGTCAAAATCAAGCGCGTGGTTGTGTGTCAGGATCAAAACATGCGCACCAGCGGGAATATCGGCGACTTCATCTTGCGGTTTATCACTGTGACACACCTGAAGTTTCGCCCCGGTCAGTCCAGTCAGATAGTCCTCACGCAGATCGACAAGATGAATGTCAAACGGCAAGGGTGCCAAGGCATTCACCAGTGCCGTGCCGACATGCCCGGCCCCGAAAATCCACACCGGTGTCGCCGCGTCATCCAGACGCAAACACAGCATATCCACCCCGTTATGGCTCATCATCCCGCCGCGCAACGCACCAAAGGTCCGCATCAACACCGCTGATTGCTCGGCATCGGCCACAGCGAGATGATTGTCATTGGTCGGCAGCATGATCCAGTGACCATCGTTTTGCCCGCCACCGCTAACAAGCTGCTTGAAGGCGTTTAAAAGTATGGCCTTTTGCGACGACCCAAGCAGATGAAACCCGACCTCAACCGACCCGCCGCAACATTGACCCAAGCCCGGCCCCAGCGGGAACCGCACGATTTCAGCATTGGCAATGTCAGGGATGTTAGCGCTAACATCCTCTGCTGCGGCAAATGCATCGCGCACGCGGCGCGTCACCTGATGTTCAAGGTTGCCACCACCAATCGTACCGGAAATGCCGTCTGACCCGATCAGCATGAAGGCACCTGCTTCACGCGGGGTTGATCCGCGAATGGCCGCAACACTGACCAGCATCACCGGGCCCGGCGATGCCAACAGATCAATATGTGCACCATGCGACAGGGTCATGCCTTATTCCCCCGCTGCGGGCATGGATTGCCCGACATTTTGCATCATCCGCTTGGCCACATCGGCCACCGCATACAAAACCGCCTCGGGCGTTGCCGGGGTATTAAGTTCCGGGATCACCTTATGATCGGCGACCGAGGCAATCGCATCGGCAATCGCGCGATGAACCGAAATCGCCAACATCAACGGCGGTTCCCCGACCGCCTTGGACCGGTGAATGGTTTTTTCAACATTGCGTCCCGATGACCACAATTCCATGCGGAAATCTTCCGGTCGATCTGAACAGGCCGGGATTTTATAGGTTGATGGCGCATGGGTGCGCAGATTGCCGCGATCATCCCACCAAAGCTCCTCGGTGGTCAGCCACCCCATGCCTTGGATAAAGCCGCCTTCGATCTGACCACGGTCAATCGCCGGATTAAGCGACTGCCCGACATCATGAATGATATCCACCCGCGTGACCTTGTTTTCACCGGTCAGGGTATCGATCAAAACCTCGGAACAGGCCATGCCATAGGCAAAGTAATAAAACGGCCGGCCCGATGCATTTTCGCGGTCGTAATGGATTTTCGGCGTCGCGTAATAACCCGTCGCCGACAAAGACACCCGTGCGAGATAGGCCTGCTTGATCACATCGGCAAAGCTCAGCTCCGCCTGATCGCCGATAATCACCTTACCGGGTACAAACCGCACTGCGGCTTCGGCCACACCGTATTTTTCGGCTGCAAACGTGATCAATCGGTTCTTGATCGTCATCGCCGCATCGCGGGCCGCCATGCCGTTCATATCCGCCCCGCTTGAGGCGGCTGTGGCCGATGTATTGGGCACCTTGCCGGTATTGGTCGCGGTGATCTTGATCTGGTCAAGGTCGATCTGGAATTCCTCGGCGACGACCTGGGCGACCTTGATAAAAAGCCCCTGCCCCATTTCCGTCCCGCCGTGGTTCAAATGCACCGACCCGTCCTGATAGACATGGATCAACGCCCCGGCCTGGTTCAGGAACGACGTGGTAAAGGAAATGCCAAACTTGACCGGGGTTAAAGACAAACCCTTTTTTAAAACCGGGCTTTGCGCGTTAAACGCCTCAACCTCCGTCCGGCGTTTGCGATAATCGCTAGCGTTCAGGATATCGTCGGTCAGATCACCCAGAACATTGTCTTCGACCACCATGTGATAGGGCGTCGTGTTGCGATCATCGGTCCCATAATAATTCGCAATCCGCACATCCAGCGGATCACGGCCAACGGTCATCGCGATTTCATCAATAATGCGTTCAATCGCCACCATGCCCTGCGGCCCGCCAAACCCGCGAAAGGCCGTATTCGAAACAAGATTGGTTTTGCAGCGATACGACCGAATTTCAACATCGCCAAGGTAATAGGCATTGTCGGTATGGAACATCGCCCGGTCGGCAATCGCAGCCGACAAATCGGCCGAAAAACCGCAATTGGCGGCATATTGAATATCAAGCCCCCAAATCCGCCCGTCATCATCAAAGCCAACATCATAATCGACAATGAAATCATGACGCTTGCCGGTCATGATCATGTCGTCATCCCGATCCAGCCGGAATTTCGCCGGTCGTCCGGTTTTCACCGCCACTATGGCGGCCAGTGCTGCCCACTGGGATGCTTGCGTTTCCTTGCCGCCAAACCCACCGCCCATACGGCGTACTTCAACCGTCACCGCATTCGCCGGACGGCCCAGCACATTGGCGATATTGTGCTGCACTTCGGACGGATGCTGGGTTGAGCAATGCAGCAACACGTCACCGTCTTCCTGCGGGATGGCAAACGTGATTTGACCTTCAAGGTAAAAGTGATCCTGCCCGCCAATTTCCATTCGGGCCGACCGGCGATGCTTGGCCTTGGCAAGTGCCGACGCCGCATCCCCCTGTTTCATCACATGGGGTGGTGCGACAAAAAGCTGCTTTTCAAGCGCTTCATCCACCGACAGAACCGCAGGCAATTCTTCGTATTCGATATCCGCCAGTTTGGCGGCGGCACGCGCCTGCGCGCGGGTTTCGGCCGCCACACAAAACACCGGCTGACCATAAAACTGCACCAATCCGTCGGGCAAAACCGGCTCATCATGGGTATGGGCCGGGGACACGTCATTAACACCGGGCACATCATCGGCGGTCAAAACGCACACCACACCGGGTGCTGAACGGACCTTGGACAGATCCATTTTGGTGATTTTGCCATGCGCGATGGTCGCCGCACCGGGGGCCAGATGCAGCGTGCCGAATGGCTCGATAATGTCATCGATATAAACCGCTTCGCCCGCCACATGTTTCGGGCCGCTATCATGCTTGGACGCGGTACGCACCCCACCCGACAAACCGGCAGTCGGAGCAATAAGGTCTTCGGCTTGGCTGTTTGCAGATGGGTCAGACATGTGCAGCCTCCTTACCGACAAGGCGGGTGGCAATATCGGGCGCGCTGGTTTCGATAAACAGCTTGGTCAAAAGGTTCTGCGCGACCAGCATGCGGTATTCCTTCGATGCCCGCATATCGGTCATCGGCGCAAAATCACTGGCAAGGGCAAGCTGTGCCGCACTGAGGCTGGCCTCATTCCAGTCCTGCCCGATCAAGGCCGCCTCGCATTTCTTGGCCCGCATCGGGGTCCCGGCCATACCGCCAAACGCGGCACGGAATTCCGCCACCTTGCCATCCGCAATCCGGATCGCAAAGGCCCCCAGAACCGCCGTGATATCCTGATCAAACCGTTTGGAAATTTTATAGGCCTTAAATGTCATGCCCGATGCCGGTTTGGGCACGATCACGCTTTGTACAAACTCGCCGGGCATCCGGTCCTGTTTGCCATAACTGACAAAAAATTCTTCCAATGGCACGTCGCGCGTTACATCGCCCATGCGAAGGACAATTTTCGCCCCCAGCGCAATCAGGGCCGGCGGCATGTCACCAATCGGTGATCCGTTGGCGATATTACCACCGACAGTTCCGGCATTGCGGATTTGCCGCGATCCAATGCGACGGATCAACTCACCCACATCGGCCGCCACCCGCCCCAGCGCATCATGTGCGCGGCTATAGGTCACACCGGCCCCGATGGTCACGGCCGTCTCGGTTTCACTCACCGATTTCAGATCAGAAACGTCACCAATGTAAATGATCGGATCAAGCCGTTTGAGCATCTTGGTCACCCAAAGCCCAACATCGGTTCCGCCCGCCAGTACGGTTGCGTGCGGATGGGCTACCAAAAGGGCCGCCAGCTCATCAGATGTGCGCGGCGCGTAATAGCGGCCAGCAGCATGTTCCACCGCCAAAGTCCCGGCACCCTTGACCATATCACTCAGGCGGGTCGCAAGATCAGTCCGGCGTTTTTGTTCAGTTGTATCATTGGCGGCAACACCGCCAGCATTCCGCGCCGCCTCAATAATAGGGCCATAACCAGTACACCGGCACAGGTTACCGGCCAGCGCATCATTGATCGCCCCGCGATCCTCCTCGCCACCATCCAGCCACAGCTGATACAGGCTCATGACAAAACCGGGTGTGCAGAAACCACATTGCGATCCATGGGTCTCGACCATCGCCTGCTGCACCGGATGCAGGCTGCCGTCCTTGGATTTCAGGTGCTCGACCGTCAAAAGCTGTTTGCCATCAAGGGTCGGGACAAACTGGATACAGGCATTCACCGTGCGATAGGCCATGCCCCCATCGCCATTTGGCTCACCAATAATGACGGTGCAGGCCCCGCAATCCCCCTCCGCACAGCCTTCTTTCGTACCTGATTTGCGTTCTTCAAGACGCAGGTAATCAAGAACCGTCATCTGCGGATCAATGTTGCGCAGGCTGCGTTCTTCGTCTCCCAAAAGGAAACGGATGTCAGGGCGCATAGTGATGTCGGTGTGTTGCGTCATGCTCGGCCTCAGCTTCCGCGATAGGTCGAATAGCCGAATGGCGACAGCAAAAGCGGCACATGATAGTGCGACTGCCCGTCTGAAATGCCAAACCGGATGACAACCTGATCAAGGAACTTCGGGTCAGGAAGCTCTGTCCCACAGGCGTCAAAATAATCGCCCGCATGGAAAACCATCTGATACTTACCGGGCTTGAATGAGGCCCCGTCGAGCATCGGTGCATCGGTCCGACCATCAACATTGGTCACCGCCTCGGCAACAAGGTCATCATGGCCATTGCCAAAACGATGCAGCTCGATCCGGATACCACCCGCCGGGCAGCCTTTTGCCGTGTCGAGTACATGCGTCGTCAGTCGTCCCATGGCGGGCCTCCCTCTCTCAAACTCTTATATGGTGGTCGATCGCTTCTCCCCAGGTCGGCATTCTATTTGGTGATTTTGTGCCGTACCAATTTTGAGCGATGTTCTTTTAAGCCCGTCTCGTTTAGGGCAATTTTAAAAAGGGTCGCATTACGACCCGTTCTCGGAAAGAGGCGATAAAGTGAAACTATATCAATAATTCTTTGAAAAACGAATTCCGTCACTTCGTGCAGAATGGTACGAAACAATGGTCAAAAGCCCAAGGGCCATGACATAACGACCACAAAAACGTGGCAAACTGCTGATCCCGTCCAGGAACATTATCAAAGTCGTCTTGATAGTGCGGCGCTACAGCAACGGAGTTCTTCCTTGCTGCACTGCGACCTATGGTTAATGCTATACCCATAGATGCTACACCAAACATCCCGGCAGACAAAGCAAGGGATACTAAAGAAGGCAGGAGAGGCAGAAATGAGCGACCAGAATTATGCGCGCGATCTGATTGGCTATGGCGATACCCCGCCCAAGGCCAACTGGCCAAATAAGGCCCGCGTCGCGGTTCAGTTCGTCCTGAACTATGAGGAAGGTGGCGAAAACTGCATCCTGCATGGCGATAAGGCATCCGAGGCGTTTCTGTCGGAAATCGTTGGCGCGGACATGCGCGAAGGTGTCCGCCACATGAGCATGGAGTCGATCTATGAATATGGATCGCGTGTTGGTGTCTGGCGCATTTTAAACCTGTTTCGCGAACGCCAAATCCCGATCACGGTCTTTGCCGTTGCCATGGCGCTGGCGCGCAATCCCAAGGTTGGCGAAACCGCAATGAAGGACGGGCATGAGATTTGCTCGCACGGCTATCGCTGGATTGATTACCAATATCTGTCCGAAGACGTCGAACGCGACCATCTTCACAAGGCGATTGAGATTATCAAAGGCATCACCGGCGAACGCCCGCTGGGGTGGTACACCGGGCGCACCAGCCCCAATACACGCCGCTTGGTCGCCGAAGAGGGCGGGTTCCTCTATGATGCCGATGATTACAGCGATGAACTGCCGTTCTGGAGCACCCAGACCGAAACCCCGCATCTGATCGTGCCTTACACGCTTGATGCTAATGACATGCGCTTTGCCGCCATGCAGGGGTTTAATTCCGGCGAACAGTATTTCCAGTACCTCAAAGACAGCTTTGACACGCTGTATGAAGAAGGGGCTGAAACGCCGCGCATGCTGTCCATCGGGTTGCATTGCCGCTTGGTTGGTCGTCCCGGCCGTTTTGCGGCGCTCAAACGCTTTGTCGATTATGTCCAAAGCCACGACAATGTCTGGTTTGCACGCCGCATTGATATCGCACGCCATTGGCGCAAACATCATCCGTTTGGCGGCTAAGAAAACAAAAAAAGTAAAGGTCATCATGACAAATACCGCACCATCGCTTTTTGAAACCCGCCCGCCCAGCACATTGGCCGAAAGCGCCTTTGTCTCGCGCTATGGCTGGGTCTATGAACACTCGCCGTGGGTCGCCCATAAATTGTATGAGCGCGGCATTAGCAGCGCGCTTGACACCCCCACAGCCCTTGCCGATGCGATGGCTGCCGTGGTCAATGGCGCGGTTGATGCCGATAAGCTATCCTTGCTGCGCGCTCATCCCGATCTGGCTGGAAAACTGGCCTTGGCCGATTTGACCGCCTCATCACAAAGCGAGCAAAAGGGGGCCGGGCTTGATCAATGCAGTGCGGATGAACTTGCCCGCTTTACCGAGCTTAATGACACCTATAAGCAAAAATTCGGCTTCCCGTTTATCTTTGCCGTAAAGGGTTTTGACCGCGCTGATATTCTGAGCGCCTTTGAACGGCGGGTAAAAAACGATGCCGAGGCCGAGTTTAACGAGGCCATTGGTCAGGTCCATCGCATCGCCAAGCTGCGGCTTGAAGATCTGTAACCATCAAAACTTCCGCGCCACAATGCTCGGACCGAATAACAAACGATAAAATCAGGAATGAACTGTTATGAGCCATACTGAAAACCATGATGCACCGGAATTTACACGGCGCTTTGTTAATCTGGCCGATGAACGTCTGGGCGCAGAAGCCATTTTCGCGACCGATGATTTCTTTGCTGATAAACAACGCATGCTGCAATCGGGCGACGCCATTTTCTATCCCGACCGATATGACGATAACGGCAAATGGATGGATGGCTGGGAAAGCCGCCGCAAACGGGTCGAAGGCCATGATTACTGCGTTGTACGGCTGGCAACATCGGGCCGCATTCACGGGGTGGATATCGACACCAGCCACTTTACCGGCAACTTCCCGCCTGCGGGCTCACTCGAAGGCTGCTATTGCCCGGCGGGTGATCCGGGTGACGATGCCACATGGAGTGAAATCGTAGCCCCCATGGGCCTTGGCGCCAGCGCGCATCACTATGCCGATGTAACATCAGACGCCATTTACACCCATGTCCGCCTGCACATCTATCCCGATGGTGGGGTGGCGCGCCTGCGCGTTTATGGCCGCCCGAACCGCGACTGGACCGACATGGCTGCCCGCGGCGAACAGGTTGATCTGGCCTCCATGATCAATGGTGGGGTTGTCGTTGGCTGGTCTGATTCCCATTACGGCAACCCGAATGCCATTCTCGCCCCCGGTCGTGGGGTTAATATGGGCGATGGGTGGGAAACCCGCCGCCGACGTGAACCGGGCAATGAATGGCTGATCATTGAGTTGGGCAATCCGGGCGAGATTGAAAAAATCATCGTCGATACCTGCCACTTTAAGGGCAACTATCCTGACCGCGTTTCCATTCAGGGCGCATATGTGGATGGAGAAAAGGACAAGTCGCTCACCGCACGTTCGATGTTCTGGTCGACCATCCTGCCCGAAAGCAAAATGCAGGCCGATCATATCCACGAATTTGATGCATCGGCCCTGACCATCAGTGGCCCGGTCACGCATTTGCGGGTCAATTCGATCCCCGATGGCGGTATTAGCCGTTTGCGCATTCTTGGCAAACCGACCAGCAAATAGGGCGGATGCATGTCGATGAAACTTAAAGTCGAACCGCTCACCGCGGATGACTTCGCCCCATTTGGCGAGGTCATCTCAACCGCGACCGCGCGCGACACTTACAAAATCAATCTGGGCACCACCACCCGTTTTCACGACATCTCGCGCGTCGATGTCGGGGATCAGGGTGGTGCTCCGATCATCAGCATCTTTCGCGGCACGCCACGCACCAAGCCGATTGAAATCAAAATGATGGAACGTCACCCGCTCGGCTCACAGGCCTTCATGCCACTTGCCGGGCAAAAGTTCCTGATCGTGGTGGCATCGGGCACGGATACCCCGACACCAGACACCCTACGTGCGTTTATCTCGGACGGCACCCAAGGTGTCACCTACGCCAAAAACGTCTGGCATCATCCGCTGTTGGTCCTTGAACCCGACAGTGATTTCCTAATCGTTGATCGCAGTGGACCGGGGGAAAACCTCAACGAAGTCGACCTGCCGCTGGTTGATGGCGCGGTTATTACGCTCGATTGGGTGTAATGCATATCTTTGCGGCCCGCCGGTCACTTACAGCATGGCGCATAAATACAAACGATGATATCCGCCATCATCACGGGCAATCAGTTGATTTGCGATAACAAGTCCGGGTTCGTTACAAGGTTTCGCACACCATGGGCGTGATCTTCCTTGAACGGGTTATCTTTTAACCACGCATCGACCGATACGATGTTTAACTTAACGACATCGGGACGCACACTCCAGGTCACCTGAAACGGCGAACCTTTTTCGTTATAGCCTGGACCCGTTGTCGATCCCCCATACACAACCGGCTCACCCAGATCGGCTGGCAGGTTGGGCACTTGGTTCAACCCGTTGATCTCTTCGATATGAGCCATCTTGGTGAAGTCTGCTCCACCCTGCGACACCAGAACGGCAACAACCGCCTCAACGCGAAGCTGCGGATTACCTGTCGCATCGCTCAGACAAGTGCCAAGGCCACTGCCAAGGGTCGCTTGCGCGGTCGAATATACGAAGTGAATTTCGATGGTATCGCCCGGCTCAAGGTCACCATGCTCGCTGGCACCGACTGTCATGCTAATGGGGGCAAGTTCGGCTTCAGCCAGCACACCATCGTACCTGAAACCAGTGCCATACCCGTGTCCATCACCATTGCCCGCAAAGGTCGTAAACAGGCCACCTTTGTGCTCGGCATTCTCATGGAAATGAATGTCACACAGTGCCATTTTATTCACGACCGGCGCCGTATTGAACGCACGATGGTTGGCACCGGCAGGCGCATTAATGTCACGCGGCGACTGCGGGCCATACCCCATGCCGTTAGTGGCAGCCGCCAAAGCACTGCGCTGCTCGGCAATGATCTGGTCCGAAACCGCATGTTCATCGGATGCCGCAAAGACACAAGAAGAAACAAACATGGCCGTAACGCTTGTCCCAAAGAACGTTTTAAGCATTTTCTTTCCCCAGAAAATAACGCCAAATTGGACGAGGATCGCGATACGCCCTCCTATTTATAACACCAAACCCGACGTCGCCGATTAAAAACCCGCGCACTCTTCTCTGAACAATGGCAACAGACAAAATCTCGCTGTCGATCAGAACGCCATCACAGTCAAAAATGATGTTGGAAATCATTGTGCCGGGGCTTGTTGACCATTCGATGCCCCGCCAAGATCAAGTGCGAGCAACCGTTTCTGGATGGTTTGTGACAGCACCGGGCTGGGATCGGCCTGCATTGCGCGTTGATAGGCCGCGCGCGCCATATCGGTTTTACCCATCGCAAGCGCGTTATCGGCAAAATGCGCAAGATGTTCGGCCGTCGGCATTGCCTTATTAACCGCAACAAACACGTCTTCGGCCTCGGCGTAGCGTTCCTGTTTATACAGGATCAAGCCATAGGTATCGAGTGCACCTGGATCATCAGGGGCCACTTGCAAGGCATTCTGGGAAAGGCGTTCGGCTTCCTTAAGGTTTTCACCGCGCACCGCATAATGGTAGGCAAGCCAGTTGGCCGCCCCCATATTGCCCTGACGGGCCGCCTGATAGGCTTCGGCGGTCATGGTATCGCGGTACGATGAAATCACCCCTTCGATGGTTTGCTGATCCAGCCCGTCCACCCATGTCAGCCCAACCCGCACCGCCTTGCAGCCCTGCGCGTTGGCCTGCTGGCACATGGCAACGGCTTCCTCGACCGCGCCCAGAACGGTGGCCGATGGACCCGCCGCATATTCCTTGCCCGCGTCATCACGCGACAGCGCCTTAAAATCAATCATCGCCCGGTATCGGTCATCGACCTTGGCCTGTGTCGGTGCCGCCATCATGTCCTGCGGTTCCCAGTTCGAACTGGTATCCCCACAGGCCGCAAGGCCAAGCAGCATGGCAACCGCCACAAACGGGCGCATGGATCGAATGTTAAGGGGACGAAAATCAGGCACGGCAGTCATTCCCTGTGTTGGTGAAAAAGCCAGACGCATCATAGCGCAAATCGGTTTTTCAGACATTAACAGCATGGTTTTTAGCGGGTTTGGCGCCAGTGTTGCCCACCGATCTTAAGGTCGGAATAGCGCGGCGCAATCACATCAACCGCCCCGGCTTCCAAATCGCGTTGCATCTGGGCCCGGTCTCTGTCGTTGGGATCAAGCTGCAAGGTCGCAACCGACACCCATTCACTGTCTTCGGCGGCATACCGATAGACCGGGGCATAATCTTCATCGATGAAAAACACGGCTTCTTCGCGGCCATCGCCATCAAGATCAATCAGCAAAATCGAACACAGGTTCGCCCCGGTATCATCGCGGCAAAACCGGCGATAAAATTCAAGTGGCCCGGTCAGAAGCTCATCAACAAGATCACTTGGCACTTTATGCGTTGCCGGAAAGATCGGAATGCGATCAGCCGCAATCATATCGCCCCGGTCATTGGGATTGCGGTCACGCAAAGCGGTCAGATCGGGCATGGCATCGGGATAGCTTGCCGTAAATTTGGCAATAGCCGCGATCCCAGGATCCCCCAATCGGGTGGCCATAAAGGACAGATCATTCAGCGTGCGGGTTGAGAGCTCAGAAGAGGATGCTTCGGCCCCAAGCTTCTCCGTCAGGCGGGCTTCCTGACTGCGGGCCGACATGGTCACAGGATCAAGCAACGGCAGATGCACGACAAAAGCCGTTACCGCCAGACAGATCCCGATATGACCAAATGTCTGGCGCAGGGCATTGGGGGTTGATTGGCGACGGCCAAAGGCCGCAACCGATAGCCAAATGGTCGCAAACAGCACAAACAGTGCTGCCCAAATGCCATAGGTCCGCGACGGGGTTAGGCCATAATCGGCCACCCGAAGCCAGATGGTATAGATCGCAATCGCGGCAAAAACCGGTGCCATCCACAAGGTCACCCGAAATATGCGATCACCAATCTTGCCAAACAGGGTCGATGCCTCACCGGCCTGAACCGCCCCAAACAGCAAATAACTAAGCCCCGCGGCGGCGGCCATCACCGTCCACCAAACACCAAAGTCCTGCGCAATCAGGATTTCCCAGCCGCCCAAAATGGCAACAGCCAAAAACACCAACAGCCCACAAGCCTGAATGGGGTAGAGCACGCGAAACATCACACCGATCACTTGACGCACCGGGATCAAAAGATTGGCTTTTTCCTGCGCAATCAAAACACCCGTCGCAAACGCAACCCCCGACAGGGGGGCACCAATATATCCTTCGGCAATGAAGTCCCAAATTTGGTCAAGCCCGACCAGCTCAAGCAGGGCGGTCAGCGCATATAAAAGCGGCCAAAGAATACCAATCGCCAAAAGCCCGAAGGCCAGCGAAAGCTTGATCGACCAGATTTCCGGTACCAAAGCTCCACGGTCGCGATGGTTTGGCAAAACCGTTGTTTGCGGGCGGGCCCATATCCGCCAGACCGCCACCGCAATACCAACCCAAATCCCCTGACAGACCAAAAGCCCGGTTGTTGGAATATCGGTCACAAAATCAAACCCGACAAACACCTGAAAGCTTAAAACCTGAAGGGCCGCAAGAACCGAAACGCCAAGGGTAAAAAGCACATCATCGCGCAGATTGCGCACGCCAACCGCAAACCAGCTACAAAAGGCAAGGCTTGCGACAAATGTCATCAGACTTGTCAGGGCGTATTCATCCAACGGCGCGTAACTGCTCAGATACCAGAACGCCAATCCATATGCCGCTCCGCTCAGCGGAAACATCCAGTGCCTATTGTTCATTGATGTACTCATGCTTGTGCCCAAATGCGGTCTTATCGCCGCGAAGTTTGCATTAGAACAGAAAAAGCCGCCAGGATCATCAGATCACTGGCGGCTTTAACATGTTGGCGTAAAACGCCTATTTCAGGGCAACCCGATGCGCAATTATGCGCGGCGTTCTGCAATCATCTTTTTGATTTCAGTAATCGCAAGCGACGGGTTCAGGCCTTTCGGGCAGGTATTGGTGCAGTTCATGATCGTGTGGCAACGATACAGGCGGAACGGATCTTCGAGTGCATCAAGACGTTCACCGGTATATTCGTCACGCGAGTCTGCCAACCAGCGATACGCCTGAAGCAAAACGGCCGGGCCGAGGAATCGGTCGGAGTTCCACCAATAAGACGGGCACGCGGTCGAGCACGAGAAGCACAAAATGCATTCCCACAACCCATCAAGCTGGGCACGTTCTTCACGCGACTGCAAACGCTCCCCATCCGGCGGTGTCGGGCTGTCGGCCTTAAGCCACGGCTCGATCGAGGCCAGCTGCGCATAGGGCTGCGACAGGTCAGGCACCAAATCCTTCACCACCGGCATATGCGGCAGCGGATAGATTTTGACCTCACCCTTGATGTCATCAATTGGCTTAAGACACGCAAGCGTATTGCGGCCATCAATGTTCATCGCGCACGAACCGCAAATGCCTTCACGGCATGAACGGCGGAATGTCAGGGTCGCATCGATCTCGTTTTTAATCTTGATCAGCGCATCGAGCACCATCGGGCCACACTTATCGAGATCAATATCGTAAGTGTCGGTCCGCGGGTTGTCGCCGCTGTCAGGATCAAAACGATAGATCTTGAAGCTACGTGTGTTCTTCGCGTCAGCCGGAGCAGAGAACGACTTGCCCTCTTTAACGACCGAATTGGCGGGAAGATTGAATTCTACCATCTCTCAAATCCTCTCTTGCCGCGCCTTAATAGACGCGCTCTTTCGGCTCGATGTATGACACTTCGTCGGTCAGGGTGAAGTTGTTAACCGGACGATACGTCAGATCAACAGCATACCCCTTGGCGTCATCCACCTTGGCAATGGTGTGCTTCATCCAGACTTCGTCATCACGTTTTGGATAATCTTCGTGGGCATGTGCCCCACGTGATTCGTGACGCGCTTCTGCCGAATTCATTGTCGCTGCGGCACAGGTCATCAAGTTCTCAAGTTCGAGAGTCTCGACCAGGTCCGAGTTCCAGATAAGGGATCGATCCGAAACGCCAACATCGGGAAGTGTTTTGGCGGTTTCAGACAATTTGTCCTTACCTTCTTTCAGGATTTCAGCCGTCCGGAACACGCCGCAGTTACCCTGCATGACGCGCTGCATTTCCAAACGGATATCTGCCGTCGGACGCGAACCTTTTGCCCAGCGCAGACGATCAAAACGTGCAATCGCTTCGTCGCCGTCGGTGGTTTTAAGTTCCTTGAACGATGATTTCGGATCAACCACTTCGGCGGCATGCATGCCACATGCACGGCCAAACACCACCAGATCAAGCAGCGAGTTGGTACCCAAACGGTTTGCACCGTGGACCGACACACAGGCGGCTTCGCCTGCGGCCATCAGGCCCTTAACAATTGCGTTGGGGTCTTTGGCGGTTGGGCGCAGAACTTCGCCCTTATAGTTGGTCGGAATGCCGCCCATGTTGTAATGGACCGTCGGAAGAACCGGGATCGGTTCCTTGGTCGCATCAACACCGGCAAAGATTTTTGCGGTTTCGGTAATGCCCGGCAGACGTTCCCACAGCACTTCCGAACCAAGATGTTCAAGATGCAGGTGGATATATTCGCCGTGCTCGCCAACACCACGACCATCGCGGATTTCCTGTGACATGCCACGCGACACAACGTCACGCGATGCAAGGTCCTTAACAGTCGGCGCATAACGTTCCATGAAACGTTCGCCTTCGGAGTTGGTCAGATACCCGCCTTCGCCGCGCGCACCCTCGGTAATCAGGCAACCCGAACCGTAAATGCCGGTCGGGTGGAACTGAACAAATTCCATGTCCTGCAAACCAAGCCCCGCACGGGCCACCATGCCATGACCGTCACCGGTACAGGTATGGGCCGAGGTGCAGCTAAAGAATGCACGGCCATAACCGCCCGATGCCAGAATGACCATCTTGGCGTTGAAACGGTGCATTTCACCGCTATCAAGGTCCCATGCCACCAACCCGCGGCACGTGCCGTCATCATCCATGATAAGATCAAGGGCGATATATTCGACAAAGAACTCGGCTTTATGCTTCAGGCACTGTTGATACAGGGTATGGAGCATCGCGTGACCGGTACGGTCAGCCGCGGCACAGGCCCGTTCAACCGGCGCCTTACCGTGATCACGGGTGTGACCACCAAACGGGCGCTGGTAGATTTTGCCATCTTCGGTGCGCGAAAACGGCATGCCGTAATGTTCAAGTTCATGAACAGCCGGCACCGCATTGCGGCACATATATTCGATTGCGTCCTGATCACCCAGCCAGTCTGACCCCTTGACGGTGTCATACATATGCCACTGCCAGTGATCTTCGGACATGTTGCCAAGCGACGCACCAATGCCACCCTGTGCCGCAACAGTGTGCGAACGGGTCGGGAAGACCTTGGTGATACATGCGGTTTTAAGCCCGGCCTCAACCGTACCCAGCGTCGCGCGAAGTCCCGCGCCGCCCGCACCCATAACAACAACGTCGTAGTTATGGTCGATGATTTTATAAGATTCACTCATTGGCTCAGGCTCCGGCAAAAACGATACGCAAGACCGATACAATGGCAGCAACGGACAGGAATGCCGCCACAGCCTTGATCAGCATCAACGAAATCATTTCTGCTTTACGGTTATGCACATAATCTTCGATCACGACTTGCAGGCCGTGCGTGGTGTGCACAGCAACGCTGACAATCATCAGGATCATCATCGTCGAATGGAAGTACGAGCTCAACCACGCATGGACCGCGTCATAGTTGGCTGTATGTCCGGCAAGAATCGAAATTATGAACCAGATGCCGAGCGGAAGGTTCGCCATCGCTGTAACGCGCTGGGTCCACCAGTGCGATGCGCCACTTTTGGCAGAACCAAGACCGCGCACACGGCCAAGATCGGATTGCATCTTCATGACAAGTTTGTCCCCTCTTGCCCGGCCTTAGGCCAGACCGATGATCCAGGTGATAATGGTCAGCACAACTGCCGCGCCAAGGACGATGGGGTTGCTTTTTGCGGCACCCTCATTCGACAGGCCGCGACCAGTGTCCCAGACAAGATGCCGGACACCGTTGCAAGCGTGGAAATAAAATGCCACCGTCCAACCGAACAGCAACAAAAGACCAAACCACGAGGTGAAAAATGCCTGATAGCCTTCAAAGGCATCACGGCCAGCGCCGGCACCAATCAGCCAGGACGCTAAAAATACGAAACCAACGGCAAGGCCGACACCCATCACGCGGAAAGTAATGGACATCACTGCTGCCATCGGAAGCCGGTACACCTGTAAATGCGGAGACAGCGGCCGATTGGCTTTGCTCATAACGGAATTGCCTCTTCTCAAAGTAGCTGGCGGGAAAGCAGGGTTTATTTACCCATGCGAGCCGTTTGAGTCAATCTGAACCCCTCTGTAAACCAAAGAAATCAGTGATCAAATCGGGTTTTAGCTTCCGTTTAACTACGTAGGTTGACCTCTCAGACACCGTAAACGACCCGCGGGAAGGGCCCAAAGTAAGACTCGGCGTCAAACTCCTGAAGTGCATACGGCATAACGTGGACTTAGCAATTGCACAATTAGACCTTCTTACGCAAGACAACAGCAATGCGATCAATGGCTAATATTCGTCAAAGATGAGGATGAATGTGCCTGTAATCAACCGTCGCCAAGCACCGCATTGAGATAATCTTTGGAAAAATCGGTCTGAATTTCACACCAGAGAAGTTTATGGTCCGACATTTGATGCTTGCGATAATATCGCCGGTAATAATTTTCCTTTTGATCGCGGGTGCGCAAATTACCGTCACTGTTGCGATCAAACGCCGTCCCCCACACGTGATCAAGGTAATGGTCGCTGTCCTCGTTGCGATAAATCACATCAAACATGCTAAACACGCCCGATCGCAGCAAACTGAACCGGTCATCGGCCAACCGGAACGCAATCTGGTCATAATGATGCTTTCCCGACAGGCTGGTCGGGGCGTTCTTGATCGCCTCGGGAATGACAAACCCGGCGCCTTCAAGCGCCTGCATGGTGTGATGTTCGGGCGACACAATGTTGAAATCACCCAGCAGGACAAAATTGGCGGCCTTGCCCTGCACCTTCTGTTCCTTGCTTTGACGTGCGGCAAGAAAATCGGCTATGCGGCGTATTTCTTCACGCCGATGCGCCATTTCCGGACTGGTTTCAGATGCATTGCCATAAAAGATATGTACCGTACACAGCTTGAATTTGAACCAGCCTGATTGAAAGGCGACGGAAAAAGGTGTCCGGGCAAACTGCACCCCACCCACGTCATGACCGACGGCCGTATTACCTGCATCATTGGCACGGCCCGGCTCGACGATCTTCTGCCCGGTCGGCAGGACAATTTCACCCGCCTCACGGCGAAACCAGACCTTGGATTTGCGAAAGGCAAAGGCAAGCCGTTCGCCATTGCCTTTGCTGCCTTCGGTGGTGTCGGTGACGATATAGTCCCAGCCACTGCCCAAATGATCGCGAAACAGCGTTTCAAGGGCCGCAAGGTTTTCATTCACTTCCTGAATCGCCACCAGATCAAAATGATCGATGATTTCGGCAATATACATCATCGACTCGGCCTCACGGGTATAAGCCCCGCCATTGCCAAAATGCATCAGGTTCCATGACGCCAGACGCAGGCTTTGTGTCTCGGCCTCCGCCCCGGCAAGAATGTCTGATTTCAAACGCTCCTTAAGCCGCAAAAGCGCACTGGCGACAAACCGACGATGGATCGGATTTTCAATATCGCGGATGGGTTTGACATTAGTCACGGCACCCTCACACTGCAATTTATGGTGAATGCATCATTCTACTCAATTCAACCATAAATGAAAGTTACAGTTTCAAAAGCAACCAAAGCGATTATCGGACACTGTAAACCTAGCGCGGAATGAGAACCGTATAATCAAAGTCCAAAAGAACATCTGCGTGATATTTGCCGTCCTCCGTCCGCAACGGAAAATCGCTTGCCCGGCGATCTCGCACGGCCACAAGCCGCAAACGAAGCGCGCCAAGGTCACGCCGACCGGGCAGTTCAAACTTATCCAAAACTTCTGACCAGGCAAAAACCGTATCCCCGGCAAAGGCCGGATTGGCATGTGCCCCGGCATTGATTGCGGCAATTTTAAACGCATTGCCCAACCCGTTAAACGACAAGGCGCGGGCCAGCGATATGATATGCCCGCCATAAATCAGCCGTTTGCCAAACCGCCCGGCACCGGCGGCAACCTGATCAAAATGCACCTTGGCTGTATTTTGATACAGCCGCGTTGCGATCTGATGTTCGGCTTCTTCAAGGGTCATGCCATCAATATGGTCGATCTTTTCCCCGACATAATAGTCATCCCAAAGATCGGGCGATCCTGAAAGTTCGGTATCATAATCGGACGCATCCAACCCAACGGGCACCTGAAGCGCCTCGGGCGAAACAACCGTTGGCAGCTCGGGTAAAACCGTTTCGGGGGCCGGCGCGGATTGGTCTTTTTTAACCACCATCACCCAGCGATTGTAATCAAGCACCATCTCGCCGCGCTGATTACGCCCGACGGTATTGACGTAAACAACCCCGGTTTTGCCGTTTGAATTTTGCTTGAGCCCCGTCACGGTCGATACTGAACTCACCGTATCACCGGGATAGACCGGCACACCAAAAACACCCCCGGCATATCCCAGATTTGCCACAGCATTTAACGACACATCGGGTACCGTTTTGCCAAACACCATGTGAAACGCCAACAGGTCATCGACGGGGGCGGATTTAAACCCGATCCGATGGGCATAAACGTCTGACGACTGCACGGCAAACCGCGGACCATACAGCCCGGTATAAAGGGCGACATCGCCCGATGTAATGGTGCGCGGCGTCGCGTGGCGGATTTCCTGCCCGATGCGGAAATCCTCAAAATAGTTCCCCAGATTGGTCTTTGACATTCGATGGCCTCCCTAAAGGCAAAACTCTGCAAACGTCCGGTTCAGTCGGATTTTATGTCTCTGTTATCCGAACCGGTGTCTTCGGTTGGCCGTTCAGGCCCCGTCCATTTCGCCGATCAAATCGGCCATGGTCACCAGTTTCTGGGCTGACACCACATGCAGGTTTTCAATCAGCTTGCCATCCACAACAACAACGCCCTTGCCCTCGGACGCGGCCTGCTCAAAGGCCGCAATGATCTTGCGCGCCCAGGCAACATCCGCCTCACTTGGCGCAAAGGCCGTATTGGCCGCGCCAATGGTTTTGGGATGAATAAGGGTTTTACCGTCAAAGCCCATCTCGCGGCCCTGCTGGCAGGATGCGGCAAATCCATCGTCATCGGACAGATCAAGATGCACACCATCCAAAATCGCCAAGCCAAAGGCCCGTGCCGCCAAAATACACAGACCAAGGCTTGTGATCATCGGCAAACGGTCCGGGGTATGGGCGCAATTTAAATCCTTCGCCAGATCAGATGTCCCCATAACAAACCCGCCAAGCTTGGGGTGGGCGCCTGCAATTTCCTTGGCACCCAGCATCGCAAGTGGCGTTTCCATCATGCACCAGATGCGCATGTCCTCATGCGCGCCTTCGCCCGCCATGATGTTTGCCACCTGACGCACGGTATCGGCACTTTCGACCTTGGGCAGCAAAATCGCATCGGCCGATGTTTTCGCCGCCGCAACAATATCGGCATGGCCCCACGGGGTATTAAGCCCATTGGTTCGGATTTGAATTTCACGTTTGCCATAGCCACCCTCGGCCAAGGCCGAGACAATCTGATCGCGTGCGCTATCCTTGGCATCAGGCGCAACCGCGTCTTCCAGATCAAGGATCAAACCATCTGCGGGCAGGCTCCGACCCTTTTCCAGCGCGCGGGCATTAGAGCCCGGCATATACAAAACAGACCGGCGCGGACGTGGGGCAGCAGCCATCAGACATCTCCCGTTTGATAATATTTGTTCAAAATTTACGTTTTATTTTTACGAAAATTACCCAAACTTGTTTTGCACCGCAAGTCACTTTTTGCGCTGCAGCAGCCTAAGACGACAATACCATCGAATAGTCGCAAACAACACTTGCTGACCGAAGGTCGGTGACGGTAAGAGTATTTAAGGGGACTAATACAGATTTTGGTTGAGTTTGGGGCTTTCATGAAATTTAAACCGGCAAAGGTACTGGTAGCATCGCTATGTGCGACCAGTCTGCTCAGTGGCTGCGTCACAAATGGCGGGAACGCTAACTTCTTAAGCACCACGCCCGGCGCCAACGGTGAATGCGACTACAACGAAGCTGCCTATGTGATCGGCGGGGCCGTTGTTGGCATTGGTCTTGGCCTTCTTCTTGGTGGAGACAACAAGGGGATTGCAACTGTTGCTGGCGGCGCGGCGGGCGGTGCACTGGGTAAAGGCTTGCAGTCATATCTGCAAAGCAGGTGCCAGGAACTTGCCGCAGTTCAAAAGCGCATGAAAGAAAGCGAACTCAACGTTCAGGCAATTACGGCCCCTGCCTCGGGAAGCTGGGTCAACCCCGATGACACCCAAAAGGAAGACGGCGAACAGGGAATCGCCGTAACCGTTTCAAATACAGCAATGTTTGAAACAGGCTCATCCAAACCGACAGTATCCGCAGCCGATGATTTGCAGGAGTTGGCAAAAACCTACGCAAATAAAAATCGTAAAGTCCTGATTGTTGGACATACCGACGCGACAGGGCCAGATGCCTTTAACCGAAAACTTTCGGAACAACGTGCCCGCGCGGTTGCCAAAATCTTCTCAAGCGCAGGCGTTTCAACAGCAGACCTTTATTACAAAGGTGCTGGCGCAGACCGACCGGTCGCGACCAACCAGACACCAGAAGGCCGTGCCATTAACCGCCGTGTCGAAGTTGTCGAACTTGAAACAGAAAAAGGCATCATCGCCTATGACAGCTTCGTAGAAAGCGACCCAAATTTACCTGCACGGGTCGCAGCATCTCTTGAAATACCCGAAACACCGCCCGCACCTCCGAAATCTCAGCCCACCCAGAAACCTTCTGATGAAGGGCAGGTTGCATCTAAAACCACGACCTCATCACCGACGCAGCTACCAAAGACATTAAAGGTTGGAAGCTCAATAGATTTCGGCGGTCAATCCATTGCGGACTATGACCAAAACCTTGCTGAGCAGATCGAAAAGAAAGAAAAAGACGATAGTTTCATCGCGTCTCTTTGGCCTATTTCCGATGCGCAAGCATCAAACGAAGACCCGATGCTTGGCACCACCTGCATCAACGACACCTATCGCCCTGTTGGCGAGGTTATGTCGCTTGATGATGACAAGCCAATCCATAGTACTTCGGACTATGTCCCGGGGCTTTATTCCACATCTTGGCACGACCAAGTGAATGGGCACCTTGTTGGTTTGACCCACGTTGCCGTCCTTAAAGACAGTGGCTTAACCAACAAACAACCCACCTTCTTTGTCTTCGAGAATTACCAAAAAGGCGATCAGGATCCAACTCTTAGCGCTTCGGCCTCTGCGCGATCTTATGCCGGCAAAAACGGCGTGATCTATCGGGTTTTTCTTGATGAAACAGTCTGGCCTGCCCGGTGCGTCGATGTCTTCTTCCCGAAAGGAAGCGCACAAGGCAAAACTGCCGACGCACGAATTTATTACGATAAAAACGAGCAAGTCTTCGCAAATGCGATGACTCTGAAAATTGCCAAAAGTACGGAACAATAATTCATGGATGAACTTTACGCATTCCTGCTGGCCTATCGCGCCATCATCGGGGCCGCCGTACTTACGGCCATATTCGTTATCCTCGTCATCACATGGTGGGATGAGGTAAAGCTCTTTTTCAAAAGCATGCTTTACAGCTTACCTTTGATTGGCAAAACGCGCCGACTGGCAAAAGACATGTCGGTCCGCAAAGATGGCTGGTTTGCATCAGAACGAACTCTCTGTGATGATTTTGCCGGTGACATTCGTCGCATTGCTGCCGATCCGGAAATGTACGATCGCTCCAAAAGCTATCTTGGCAAAGTTCAGGAACTCGGCCGGAATGAACTTGGCGTCTTTATGCGCATTCTTCTGATCGCAATGGTTTTCGTAGAGGCTCTTGGGTTCGCCTATGTTCTTGCTGGATACACAATTCCTGGCGCTAGCGAACAGTTGCAGGTTCAAGGGTCCTTCTTCATTGCCTTCCTGATTTCTTGTGTGTTGGTTTTCCTCACACACCAATCTGGTCAGGAACTTCACAAACGCGGCTTAATCAAGAAAGTCCGTACGTGGTGGATGCATGATACGGACGAAGACCGCGCCAATCTGTTGGGTCGCACAAACAAGGTTACACTTGAAAATGATCAGGTAGATGACAACGATCCTGCCTATATGCAGATCCTTCATCGTGTTGATACCAACGCCCATGTAACACCGGGAGCCCCGATTTGGACAATGATTGCGGCAATCGCAATCATTGGCGTTGCGGTTGGGGCAACCTATGTACGGTATGAAACGTATCAGCAGGAAAAAACGGCGGAAACAATTGGTGCCGCGGCCCCATCAAACAACTCTGTTTTCTCGCTTGGCGATTTATCTGACGACCTCCCAAATGTGCTCACCCAACCACAGGCCGACGCGGATCAACAGGCCGAGAACGAACAGGAAGGCGCGCGCGATGCCGCTAATCTGACGACCTATGCCATTTTGGCGACCCTTTTCATTCTTATTCAGATTATGGGTATTGGTATCGGTTACAAAACCGGCTTTGCCGGTAAGGAAAGTGCCACTGCACGCGGCATTATCCGCAATTTTCCAAGCCGAACCTCATACGAAGCCTGGTATGAACGTAAACGCGATGCGATTGCGCGCGTTGCCCAAAAGCATCTTTCTAATTTGCAGGTGCGGCTAACCGCAAATGCATCGGCAAACGGTGTCGACAAAACCCACCGCGAAGTCTTGATGGGTTCTGCGGATCGGACATTTATGGACCACCATGAACAATCCGAAAACAAGGCAGAAGTATCGCGCCAGAACGCCGACAAACGTAAACAGTCCTCTGTACATGCCGCCAAAGAAGAACGCACACCGACCGTTTCTGAACCAATCGCAGAAACCCGCGAGGAAATGGAAGCACGTATCCGCCAGGAACTGTTGAACGAAAAACAAGCCCGCGAAGAAAAGACCGAAACCGAAGAAGAAATGCGCGAGCGTATCCGCAAGGAAATGGGGGAGTGATGATAACTCTCCGTGATCCAAGGAAATAACGACAATGTTCAAACACACTTTTGCTGCTTTTGCGATTCTGCTGGGCTTCGTTCACAACTCGGCCCATGCCGCACCTGCGACAATAGGAAGTTGTTATGACACGGTAAAGCTGGGGGATATTACGCCCCCGGCTCTATCGCGTGATCTTTACGTTCTTGTTGATCAGACCATGGCTCTAGATGCAAAACTTCAAGAAGAATCGTATCAGAAAATTATCCAGTTCCTGATGCCCGGTGATTCCGTGCAGGTTATTGGATTTTCTGCAAATGCAGCGGGATACTATACTGAAATTATTCTACGCGGCGTCATTGATGCGCGCCTGCCCGAAGATACCCGCTACGCGATCTCGAAAAAGATCTTGCGCCAAGTCGATACCTGTCAAAAAAATCAAGACAGCCAAGTCAGAACCTATACCGGAAAGGCTCTTTTGCATGCCTTTTCCAATGCGACAACGGACCTTCCAAAAACAGAAATCCTGTCCAATCTTTCCAGTGTCTCAAAAAACATCATATCCCAATCAGACACACCCGAAAAATACATGCTGATCATCTCCGACATGATGGAGAATTCTGATCTTTTGTCGCTATACGGTGGGGGAAAGCTGGAAAACCTGAACCCTGTGCGTGAACTGGAAAAACTCGAAACGAAGGTAACCTTCGAGGATATGGATCAAACACAGGTTTATGTCGTTGGTGGCGGTTTCCTGAATGATGGGAAGTACCGTTCTTCTGTCGCGCTCAAATCTCTGGAAGATTTCTGGTCATTATATTTTGAGCGCTCAAACGCTGATCTGCGTCAGTTTGGAACCCCTTCGTTACTTGGTCAAATCGGGCAATAAAATGCGGGTTAGCCTAGGGTCAGGGCCGTAGGATAAAACACTGCGTCTCCTGCGTTTGTAAGAACAGTCACACTGGCACTGCGCCCCGCGACAAGGCGAACATCGTCTGGCACATCGTCAATCGCAATGCGCACCGGAACACGCTGGGCCAGACGCACCCAGCTAAAGGTCGGCTTGATGACGGCCAGACCGGCTGAGCTGCCTGACCGTTCGCTGTCCTGAATGCCGCCCGCAATGCTAACGACATGCCCGAACAGGGATCGATCCTCACCCATCAGGCGGATTTCGACCTGATCGTTAATGGCAATGCGCGGCAGTTTGTTTTCCTCAAAATACCCCGCGACATAGAACGAGGTGCTATCGACAAGGGCGGCCACCGCCGAACCGGCACCGACATAATTTCCCGGACGCAACGAAAAGTTGGTCACGATACCATCGACCGAGGCGACAACACGGGTCCGCTCAAGGTTCAGGCGCGCCAGATCAAGATCGGCCTGTGCCAATTCCATCGCCGCCTGCGCGGTTTGAAGGGTGGTCCCCACCTGTTCCTTTTTCTGGCGCGACACAACGTCGCTGTTAAGCCCTTTGTAGCGCTTGACTTCACGTGCGGCCTGATCGCGCGCAGCCACGGCACTTGAAAGTTTGGCCTGTGCCTGATCAACCGCAACCTGATAACGCGCCGGATCAAGCGTGAACAAAAGATCGCCCGCCTTGACCATCTGGTTGTCCTGAACGTTCACATCGCGCACCAACCCGGCAATATCCGGGGCCACCGACACGACATCGGCACTGACGCGGCCATCACGGGTCCAGGGTTCGTTCATGTAATAATCATAAAGATGGACACCACCGGCAACCGCCGCCCCCACCAGAACAAGCGTGAAACCAACACGCGCGATTTTTGCAAACAAGGATTTCATAACATCACCTATTGAATAAACAGGGCCGAAAGCCCGGTCAGGATCAGGACATAAAGCGCAAGGTCTGTCAGGGCGGGGTGCACGGTTATCTTGTAAAAACCGATCCGCGCCAGACCAACATGGGCGATTTTCAAACATCCCCATGCCGCCAGTGCCATCACCAGAAAGGCCGGTACAAACAGGCCATAAAGATTAAGGGTCGGATTGATCATGCTGTTTCTCCGATCAGGGCGACGGGCATAGTGCCGTTCTGCCCGTTTCGCGCAGTGGGTTCGTGGTAAAGGCCCAGATCGGGCGCGTCATCCTTTGATAAGGTTCGACGCAACGCCACGAGCGGGATTAACAATTTTTCACGCGCCGCCCCTTTGGGCATACCCATCACATCGCGCAGGATATGATCGACATCGCTTAGGATCACCGCATCCGGTGCGCGGGTGAAATCATCGAGCCGGGCTTCGAAATGCTGCGCGATATTTGCCAACAACCGATCAAGCTTTGTTGCCAAAGCCGGTTCTGCCACCATGCGCAACCGCCGCAGATCATAAAGAACCGACGCGATTGAGACTTCCGGCATCACCCGAAGGAACGTTTCATGGTGTTCTGGTGCCATCGCCAGACGCGGCAGGATCAAGCCCTGCCGATCCAAAAGACGGCGGATCATGATCATGCGGCCCAGCTTCAATTTGCCTTTGCCAATCGCGGCAATATCACGCCAGTTGGCCCGCACCAGACGACGAATGTGCCGGTCAACCGGCACCACCCGGACAAAGGCCGTGACAATGGCCGCCACACCAAACCCTGCCAGCGACGCAATCCCGCCGCCAATCACCCCGGCAACATTGCTGCTATAGGCCGTACCGACATTAAGGATCATCACAACATTGACCAGCATCGCCAACGCAAAGCCATAGGTTTGCGGCGACGTGATCAAAACGCCCAGCAAGATGAAATAGGGCGCAAATACCATCGCCAGAAGCGGAAACCCGTCAATACCGGGCAAAATGACAAGGCTGTAAATCAGCACCACACCCACCGCCATCGCGGTATAGCGGATAAAGCCCTTCAACGCCGGGACCGGGTTATCAAGGAACGACATGAGGCTTGCCCCGACGGCTGCCATCATGGCCGCGGTTGCCCCATTTGGCCACGCCGACATCATCCAGAAGCCGCACACCACCATGGTCGCGATGAACGCGGTCAGGCCACAGCGAAACGCCACCCCGTAATCACGGTGCAATGCCCGGTCACCGCCACTTTCCTGCCAGCGATCAATCACATCATCTGGCACGTCACCGGCGCGAATACCGGCCCACAGCGCATGACAGTCCTCATGAAAATCAAGCAACCGATGCAAACGATCACACAGGTTAAGCTGTAGTAACGCCGCCCAATCATCACCACCGCCAAGGGTCTTGACATATGCCGTAATGTCGCGATGCAGATCAGCGGTCTGTTTCGGGTCGTGATGCTGGGCAAGGATAAAGTCGGAAATCCGCCCCAGCAGAGCGGAAAGTGCGTCCGGCACCGCCCCGGTCTGCGCCTTAAGCGCGGTCAGACGATCATAGATGGCATAAAACACTGGCAACAATGCCGCCATTGCACTTTGCAAGGCCTGTAATTGACGGGTCCGTCCGGCAAACCGGGATTTTTCATATCCCAGATGCAACGCCAATCCATGTAGCTCACCAAGGTCGGCCGCAATCCGTGCGCGGTCATTCTGAATGGCACCACCATCACTTGCCGGGTCAAAACTTTGTGCCGCCAGCTTGGCAATATCGCCCATCCAGCCATCAACGCGCGTTGCAATCACCGGCCCGATATGGCGCGGCAGGATAATGTGACTGACCAGTGTGGCACAGACAATCCCCAGACTGATTTCCTGACAACGCGCAATTGCGGTGGCAAAAACATTGCCCGGATCGGTGACACAGGGAAAACCAACAATCGCGGCGGTATAGCCGGCCAGCATGAACACATAGCTGCGCGGGGTGCGATCAAGCCGCGACAAAAACAAACATCCCCCCACCCAAAGCGCCAATGCCATCGACAGCAGAACCGGCGCATTCACCAGATTGGGAACAAGCACCACAGCCGCAATCGCGCCAAACACGGTACCAAGAACACGATAAATCGCCTTTGACCCCAACACACCCGATAACGGATGGGCAACGATATACACGGTTGCCATCGCCCAGACCGGACGATCAAGGTCAAACATCAAGGCGATATAAAGGGCCAAGATCGACGCGCCAAAGGTCTTTAACGAAAAGATCCAGTCAGACGTCGTCGGGCGCAGGGCAAGAATGGATTGTAACATCACATCCCCCCGCCCTATTGCGCATCATCACGCGCAGCCAGCTTACCCAGCAACGCGTGCATGACATCAAGTGTGACATCAAGATGCTCTGGCGCGATATCGGCCGTAAGCTCCCCGCGCAATGTGCCAAGAATGACTTCAATCTCGGCGGCCTTGCTTTTACCGGCATCGGTCAGGGCAACCATTTTGGCCCGGCGGTCGGTCGGATCGCAGACCCGTGTGACCAGCCCGTCACGTTCAAGCGTATCAATCACCCGCACAAGCGACGGCCCCTCAACCCCGATTTCATCGGCAATCAGCCCCTGACGCACCGCACCGCCACCGCGATGCAGCACGATCAACGGCATGACCATGGTTTGGGAAAGACCCTGTGACTGAAGCGTGCGATTAACCTCGCGTTGCCAGCAACGGGCAACACGCATCAAGGCACTGCCAAGGGTCAGATATGCGGGCTCAACATCAATTTTTTCCATGCCCGAACATAGCATAGAAATTAGATAGGATTCTAACTATTAACAGACTATCTGTTATGCCCTGCCTGCATAGACCACCCCGGACGATGGAGAACACCCCACCTTATTCCGGCTTCCCAAAAATCCCGGTCATCAGCATACTGGTGACGGTCGGAACGTCGTTTAACGCCCGCCCGTTTGACAGAAACACCACCACGGTGTCCTGATCGGGGAACCATGAAAATTCGGCGGAATAACCAAAGTAAATCCCGTCATGCCCCCACACCGGGCCCCACGCACTATTGCCGATCACAAACCCATAGCCATAAGACCCGTCCCCGGCAAAAATCGTATCGCTGGTCGCGCGCTCAATCGCATTGGGGCCCAATAACACCCCGTTAACAAACAGTGCCCGGGCAAACTTCACCATGTCTTCGACCGTGGACATCACCCCGCCATCGGCAAGCTGATCACCCACATCATAATCGGTGACGTCTTCAAGCTGCCCGTCATCATCGGCATCATCAAACCCGCGCGCCAGAAGGTCCGGGCGCGGAAACCGGCCAAAGGATGTATTGCGCATTTCGGCGGGTTCAAAAATCCGGCGGTTAAACACCGCTTCAATAAGATCGCCCTCAACCGCCTCAATCATGATGCCCAGCAAGATGAAATTGCTGTTGGACGGGGCATAGGTCGAACCGGGCTCAAAATAGGCATCATGATCGGCAATCAGCGGCAGCAACTCAATATTGCGCCAGCCATGCTGCGGATCGCTGCCGACCAGTTGAAAGAAAAACTCCCCATCAAGATAATCGGGGATACCCGAACTGTTGCGCAAAAGATCACGGATGGTCGCCGTCTCGCTGTTGGCAATACGGCCCTTGTATTCCTCGGGCAGGAATTTACCGATTTTATCTGACAGATTGATGCGTTTTTCCGACGCCAGCTGCAAGGTCACCACAGATGTCATCATCTTGGTCAGCGACCCGATATAAAATTGCCGGTCGACCGTCATCGCCGTGTCGGGCTTGACCGAGGCATAGCCGCTCGCCGCCGTGCGCAGTGTCCCGTTGCCATAACCAATGCCAACAACCGCACCGGGCAACCCGGCATGATCGACATATTGCTTCAGGAAAATCTCAAGCGGATCGGCATCGGGTTGTGTCTCCCCTTTGGCAGTCTGCGCCATCGCCACGGTCGGACACAGCATCGCCGGAAACACATATGCCCCCAGCACCAGCACCGCAAAAACCCCAAAAACCCGATGCAGCTTTATCATACGCCCCATAATCTCGTTGCCCATTATCCAATGGCGACCATCTGCGCGGCCTTGCGAACCTGCCATTTTGTGGTGTTCATCGGTCGATCTGCTTGCACCAGGCCACCAGTGCAGCCCGCAATTCTTGCGTTTTAACCTGCACCGACGGATCGCCCGCATCATCATAGACCGGTGATATATCGGAAACCTCCATCCCCACATTGAGGATATGGGCATTCATCGCCATTTCCCAACCCGTTGATTTTCCCGAAATCACATCTTCCACCTTGGCCAGAACCTGTCCCGCCCAATCGGGCACAGCCTGAACATCAAAAACCAAAACAGCACAAATCTGATCATGCCCGGCGTTGCCGACAATCCGCCCCGGCCAGTCAGGCACAAAGGCCTCATTATCATTCGATGCGGTCATGGGTTTTGTCCTTAAAAACAGCCTGCTACGCACTTAACGCAGCGGAAAGGCCGTATTGATCCGACCGTCTTTGAGCAACCCCATCGCGATCAAAAACCGCGATTTTGGGGCCGCCCCGACACAGAATTTTGCATTTTCCCCGGTCAATCCGCCGTCCTCCGGCCGATTGGCCCCGCATTGCCACCAACCGGGCGATCCCGCCGGACAGGATTGGCGATGCTCAAATGCATACAGGATCGATGCCGTCACCTGTTCCATGCTGCACGCATCGGGAAACAGGCTGGAAAACTTTTGTGGATCATCCCCATTCGGATTGCGCAAGCGCACGGTCCCGGCATAAATCCCGTTGGCATTGGGGCTTTGCGTCACCTCAACCCCGGCCACCGTGGCCGGATTGATCGCATCTGGCCGGGCATGAAACCCGGTTGCCGATCCGTTGGACCGGATTTCACCGCAAAACACATGATCAAGGTTGATCGGAGGCGTGCTTTTGCTCCATGCCGGGTCTGCCGGGCAGGCCACCTGTGCGCGCGCCGGCAAGATCAGCACAAACAATCCAACAATGATGATAACGGCGAGACCCGTAATACCACCACCAATGCCCAACAGCCCCAAATTCCGGCGACCTGTCATGTCTCAGACCCGTCCTTAAAGCTGCGAAAACTCAAGCCCGATGCGAAGCGCCAGCACACTGGCCGGTTCAAACCGCATCGGTACACCGCCAATTTTCCCGCCGTGCCATTGCGCCTTGGTCAAAACAAACGCACCCAGCGGCAAGGCATGACTGCCCCGGAAATTAACCAATGCACGGATTTCCTTGGGCTTGCGGATCGCTTCATCACGCCACAGACAGTGATAGGCAAATAAGGGCGTGCCCGACCGGCGATCCAAGAACACAAATGGCACCTCATAATGCCCCCAGCGCGCGTAATAGAGGCTTTCCATGCCGACACTCGATGTCAAAAACTGCGTCTGGATCGCGGTTTCCGCCAACCGCGTGATTGTCGCACTGTCGGACGTCCGCGCGCCAATAAGCCCGGTGCGCAAACCCGGATGGATCAGATGGACCTTAAACGCCACCGCACGCTGGAACGGCTTGGCATCCTGATCAACACGTTCAAGACGGCGCACCAGCCACGCACTTTCAAGATATTCCAGATAACGGCGCAGCGTGTTTTTGGCGATATCAAGTTCCCGCGCCAGTGTCTCGATCGAAAATTCCGACCCGGTGTTATAGGCCAGAAGCGCAAACAACCGATGCAAATCCGACGGGCTTGATATCCCGTGCAATCCGGGCAAATCGGAATGAAGCGACCGGTGAATGGCGCGCGCTTCGCCGTTGCGGTCATGAAAACCGCCTTCGTTGATATAGGCCTCGAACATCTCGTTAAGCTCGATCAAGCCACCCGGCACATCGGACGTATAACGCCCGACATTTGGTGTTTCGGGTAAAACATCGCTGGGCGAAACGCCATTTTGTTCGAGATATTCGGCAAAACTGAACGGGGGTAAAAACAGGCTCTGGATATGTCCGGCACTGTCCGCACTTGGGGCCAGCGCACTGACCGCCACCACGCGCAACAGCGGATCCGCCACTAGCAATTGTGCCAATCGGTCTTCCCAATCACGTTGATAAGACACCTCGTCGACGAAAATCCACAATGGATGATCGGCCGAAATACCGCGCATCGAGCGCAGTAATTTGGGCAGGCGCGGCAGATCAATTTCCAAAAACAGCGGATGTTCGAGCGAGATATAGCAAACATGGCGGCGCGGCGTGTCGGCATTCAGCAAGCCTGCAATCGCCTGGCGCATCATCACGGTTTTACCCACCCCGCGCGGCCCGGTCAGGACAACCGCCTTTTGCCCGTCATGCTTTTCAATTGCCGCCCAGAACCGCTTGAAAAACGCGCGCTGCGGCAAATCATGGACCAGATCGTCCGTCACCCCGTCCCACCACGGGTTATCTTGCATCAAACGGTGCAGAAAATCCTGCTCACCGGGATGTTCGATCATGGTTGCCATCGTCACCTACCCCAAATATTCCGCCGCCCATCGCGTGTCTTTGGCGATAATGCCGGGGAAAACCTTTAAATTAGGTATAGTGATAAACGCTATTTGGCAATTATTTCGCAATTCCCTGCAAACAAAAGAAAAACCGGACCCGCAAAGCAGATCCGGCAAAAAGGCTGGTGGCGATTTCACATTGCAGACGCAAGGGGGATCGGTTGCAAGGGAAATCGGGGATTTGAAATCGCCACCCGTATCGCGTTCGTCGCGTTACGCTTTATCGTTGGGGGAGGAAGGATCGTTTTTCGGATCCTTTGAATGTGCATCATCACCAGACGTTGCATCATCCTTTTTCATTTTTTCAAGTTCGGACGCCAACCGGTAATCGCCAGAAGCAACAAACCCCTCCATCGAGCCGGTCCGGCTTTCAAGATCGTCAAACTTCTCACGCAGCTCTTCCATCCACGGCTCTTCAAAATCAACACCCATGGTGGGGCGATCTTCCGGTGCCGTGCTGCTTGATGTCGTGCGGGTTGCTGTGGCGTCATGGCGCGCTTGATGTGACGCATTGCCACGCGATGCGCCGCCAAACTTGCCGCGCAATCCATCAAACCATGACGGATGATGGACAAACGCCCATGCAATGCCAAACAGCATCACACCCACCGGAAAACTGAACACAAGGATCAGGATAAAGGCAATCAGAACGCCTTTACGTGGAATGCCAAAGCTTTCCGCAATCCCGCGCGTAGTGCGACCAATCACACCGTGACATTTCTCGCCGTTCTGGTCACGCTTGCGCGCACGGCATCCGCCGTGATCGCGCCTTTTGTGACCACACCGATACCCACCGCCATCAGCAGTCGCTTGCTGGGCACTCATATCCTGTTCCTCCATTCGACAACCTCGGCATCCAACAGGCGTTCAAGTGTTTCGACACGGCCTTCAAGACGTTCGGCCCGTTTTTTCAAACCCGCCACGAGTTCCTTTTCGTGCGCGGCTTGCTCCGGGCTTTGTGCGCGCTGTGCCGTCTTCATCCGCTTCCAGACCGTTATATAGTGAAACACAACCCAGACCGGGCCAACAACGGTAATAAATACGATAAGAGGTACAGCAAACGCCCACATGTCTGTCAGCTCATTCCTTGTTCAGGTTTATACCAAGGAGTAGTGATAATGATCCATAGAGACACATTCTCCCGGTCCCCGGCCAGAAGCAGTTCGCGCGGCGATGCGGTGCATCGGAAGCGAAATGCGACGCAGTCCGGGGGCCGGGAGAATGTGCCGTTCCGGTCGCGCAAACACACCATCGGCGGGCGTCAGTAAACCTTGACGATGAACGTCATCGCCTGCGGTTTGCTTCCTACCCGATGGCACGTTTGCGCGATCTCTATGGGTCATCATCATTACTCCTTGGTATTACGTGTCGAAACCCTCGGCACGCTGATTATTTGTCTTTCTTGACGTTCTTCACGCGCGATTTAAGCTCCTTGAGATCATCTTCAATCCCAATTTCGCCCTCAAGGTCTTCAAACTGTTCTTCAAGGCTCTGCCCGCGACCAAGGTCCCAGGAATCCGCGCCTGCTTCAAGCTCGTCAATCCGGCGCTCCATCTGCTCATAGCGCAGAAGTGCGTCATCAATCTGACCCGAATGGATCTTTTCACGCATTTTGACACGCTTTTCAGCGGTCTGCATACGGATTTCCACCGCGCGCTGCTTGCCCTTGGCTTCATTAAGCTTGTTCTGCAACTTGTTCAGATCCTCGTCGAACTTGCCAAGGGTCTCTTCAATCACTTCAAGCTCGCGCTCAAGCACAAGGCTCTGATCGGCCAACCGGCGGCGCGCCATCAGCGCACCCTTGGCCAGATCATCACGGCCCTTGGACACGGCAAATTCCGCCTTGGTGTCCCACTCGACCTGACCGTCGTGCAGCTTTTTAAGCTTACGCTCGACTTCTTTCTTGTCGGCAATCGCCTTGACCGCACTGGAGCGCACTTCAACCAAAGTGTCTTCCATTTCCTGGATCATCAACCGCACCATTTTTTCCGGATCTTCGGCACGATCCAGAAGCGAGTTGATGTTGGCATTTACGATATCGGACAAACGCGAAAACACGCCCATTGTCAGATCTCCTTCATTCATCGGGGGACGCAAAAATTCTATTCTCTCTATTTCAAATGCCATGCCAGTTTTAACTATCTATATTTTTCAACGCCTTGAACAATCATCAGACTATTAAATTAACTTTTATCGCGACATTAATTTCGATTTTCGATATCGTTTTTCGCGAAATGGATAGTTTGCAACCGATATTGGGCGAAGACCCCATTTTTCTGGCCGCGCTTGAGCATGTCTCACGTCTGGCTCCGATTGAACGCCCGTGTCTGGTGATTGGCGAACGCGGATCGGGTAAGGAGCTGATTGCTGCGCGCCTGCATTACCTGTCGCGCCGCTGGGGCGGGCCACTGGTTAAGGTCAATTGCGCCGCCCTTTCTGAAACCCTGCTTGATACCGAGCTGTTTGGCCACGAAGCCGGGGCCTTTACCGGGGCGGCCCGCCGCCATATTGGCCGGTTTGAACGCGCGCATGGCGGCACCATCATCTTGGACGAAATCGCCACCGCCAGCCCGGTGGTACAGGAAAAGCTGCTGCGCGTTGTCGAATATGGCGAGATTGAACGGGTTGGCGGCTCCGAGGTGATCGAAATCGACACCCGCGTCATTGGTGTGACAAATGAAAACCTGCGCGAACTGGCCAAAACCGGCAAGTTCCGCGCTGACTTACTCGACCGCCTCGCCTTTGACGTCGTTGCCGTGCCGCCGCTGCGCCAAAGGTCTGATGATATCCTGCCCCTTGCAGAACAGTTCGCGCTGGAAATGACCAAACGTCTGGGACGACAGGTTTTTGCGGGCTTCACCCCGACGGCGGCCCGCCAACTGCTCGGCCACGCTTGGCCCGGCAATGTCCGCGAATTACGCAACGCGGTCGAACGCAGCCTCTATCTCTCCGGAAACGACGAAGCCCCGCTTGGTCATATCGTGCTCGACCCGTTCGAAGGCATCTGGACCGAAACCGACCATGCCGGACCACCGGCAGCAACAAGCGCCCCCGACGCCCCAACTCCAAGCAGCACAACAGACTTCAAATCCCAGGTCGCCGAGTTTGAAATCAACCTGCTCAAACAGGCGCTGCGGGATCACGGAAACAACCAGACCGAAGCTGCCAAGGCGCTTGATCTGAATTATCATCAGTTTCGCCGGTTGCTCGACAAGCACAGCCTGTTACCGGGGAAATAAGCATGTATCAACCCCGGACTCCGAACTACGACAAATCCGATCCGATCAAACGTTGGCAGCTGCCCGACAGGGTCTTTTTTGCATGCGGCGCTTGTCACATTCTCGCCCATGCCTTTCTTGAACGCTATGCAAACACGGCAATGCAGCCATTCTGGTTCAAGCCATTTGATGGTTTCACCGGAAACCACATCGTTGTCATCTGGGGTGATTGGGCATTTGACTACCACGGCTACAGCAAACGCACCGTCCTGATCGATCATTATTTCAAACGCGCCCGGCAACGCTGGCCGGGCTGGGATGCAGAATTGCAGTCACTGCCCCGCGACGTGCTGGTCTCTGAAAACAAATCAAAGGAAATCAGCGGCCTTTGGTTGCGCGAACCCGACCAGTTTCTTCACAACGCCCTGCCCCGCGCCGAACGCTATCTTGATCGATTTGGCCCGCCCCCAGACGCTTAATCGGCCAATGCCAACACGCTCTACACCCCAATCAAACGCGACAAGGTCAAAAGCGCAAAAAACAGCAATCCCCCAGCGCAGGTTAGATTAAGCACCCGCCAAATAACCGGCGACACATAATGCCGCGTCCAGCCGATGCCTGCGGCACAGACAAAACACCACAAAAACGACGACGCCATAAACCCGGTAATGAAGACAAAAAAGGCCAACCCATCCGGGTCTGCCGCCCCAAGTGCCGAGATTGTCCCGCCCAAGGCCGCCCAATAGGGGATATTCATCGGATTAGACAGTGAAAGCCCTGCCCCGGCGGCAAAGGCAGACTTTCGACTTTGCACACCCGACGACATCAAACAGGGCATCGGGCGAATAGCATCGCGCAGGCTTTGCCACGCCATCCATCCCAGCAACGCCGCCCCTAGAACGGCCATCGGCTGTGCGACCAAAGGCAGCGTAAAAATCGCCGCCGCCCCCAAAAGCCCCAACACAGCCCAAATCAGATCGCCAATCAACGAGCCGACCTGCACCGCAAAGGCCTGCGCAAACCCGCCGACCATGCCACGCCGAAGACTTTCGGCAAAAATCGCCCCGGGTGCTGCGTTAAACAAAAACCCCAGCGCAAAGGCCGATACAAACAATTCGATCATCCATGCCCCGCCAACAAAATGCCCTGTACCTTATGCACATGCATCTGCTTAGCGATTGGATGTTCTTGCTGTCAGTCGGCAAGCGACCGTGCAATGACCATCCGCTGAATGTCAGATGTGCCTTCGTAAATCTGGCAGACCCGCACATCGCGATAGATGCGCTCGACCGGGAAATCTTTGAGATAGCCATATCCGCCGTGAATCTGAATGGCGGCAGAACAGACTTCCTCTGCGATTTCAGATGCGAACATCTTGGCCATGCAGGCCTCGGTCAGGCAGGGTTTGTGGTCATCGCGCAGTTCAGCGGCGCGATGCACCAGCAAACGGGCGGCATCGATCTTGGTGGCCATGTCGGCCAGGCGGAACGCAACCGCCTGATGCTCCATGATCTTTTTACCGAATGTTTCGCGTTCATTGGCGTAATCGCGGGCGGCCTCAAACGCGGCGCGCGCCATACCGACCGATTGGGCGGCAATGCCGATGCGCCCACCTTCAAGATTGGCAAGGGCGATTTTGTATCCCTGACCCTCGTCGCCTAGCATGTTTTCCGCAGGAACCCGGCATTCGACAAAGGTGATCTGACAGGTATCTGAGGCATTCTGGCCGAGTTTTTCCTCAACCCGTGACACCACATAGCCCGGCGTATCGGTTGGTACGATAAAGGCCGATATGCCGCGTTTGCCCGCCGCCGGGTCGGTGACGGCAAAGACGATGGCAACATCGCCCTCGCTGCCCGATGTAATGAATTGCTTGGCCCCGTTGATGATCCAGTGATCGCCATCGCGCACGGCACGGGTCTTAAGTGCACTGGCATCTGATCCGGCCTGCGGTTCGGTCAGGCAGAACGCACCAATCTTTTCACCCTGCGCCATGGGCACCAGGAATTTCTGTTTTTGATCTTCGGTACCAAATTTCAGGATCGGCATGCAGCCAACCGAATTATGCACCGACATGATGGTCGATGTGGCCCCGTCACCCGCCGCGATTTCTTCAAGTGCCAAGGCATAAGCAACATGATCCATGCCCGCCCCGCCATACTGATCGGGGACCAACATGCCCAGAAATCCAAGCTCACCCAGACCGGCTATCGCCTCGGCCGGGAAGGTATGGTGAATATCCCATTTTGCGGCATTGGGTTTGAGTTCATTTTCGGCGAACTCGCGCGCGGTATCGCGCACCATGATCTGATGATCTTCCAACCGCATGGCGGCACGTACCCCTTTACTTGGGCGAAAGCACCGGCCATGCGATCAGATAAAAGCATTCAGCCGGGCCTAAAGCCCCTGAACAAATTCTTCTTTGGCATCATCATATTGCCAAAGAATGCCTTCTTTCATGCCGTACCACCACCCATGCAGGTGAAGGTTCCCGGCATCGACCCGATCCTTGATGAAAGGAAAGGTCATTAGATTATCCAGCGAATTGCGGATCGAATGGCGCGAGACTTTGTCGACATCCGGGCCATGATGCAGGCAACATTTCGCCATGCTGACCCATTCGCCGATAAAGTCACGTTCGGGCACCTTGCCAGCTTCGCCGTGCTCGACCAATGCCTCCATCCCGCCACAGCCGGAATGCCCAAGAATCACGATATCCTTGACCTTAAGGTCGCGGACCGCAAATTCAATCGCCGCCGACGTCCCGTGATAGTTTTCATCGGGCTCATAGGGCGGGACAAGGTTGGCAACGTTGCGCACCACAAACATCTCACCCGGCTCGGCATTGGTCAGGATCGCCGGATCAACGCGCGAGTCTGAACAGGCAATCAAAAGCACTTCGGGCTTCTGGCCCATATTGACCAAGTCTTCGACGCGTTCAGGGCGTTGCTCATAATACATCGCCTTGAAGCTTTTAAACCCGGCCAGCATCCGGTCAACGGTCGGCTTTGACATCGCGCGAATTCCCCTGTTTTGATCAATCACTCTGGCGACAAAATAGGGGGAATTCGCACAAGTTGGTAGCCCCAAACGCAACTTTTTAGAACGGATTTAATCTGCGTTAGATCAGCTCAATCGCAACGGCCGTTGCTTCCCCCCCGCCAATGCACAGTGATGCGACACCTTTGGTCCCGCCATGGGTTTTAAGCGCATGGATCAAGGTCACCAGCAACCGCGCGCCCGTCGCGCCAATCGGATGACCAAGGGCGCAGGCCCCGCCGTGCACATTAACCTTGCCGTGATCAAGCTCAAGATCGCGCATCGCGGCCATGGCCACCACGGCAAACGCCTCGTTAATTTCCCAAAGATCGACATCGCCGACCGACCAGCCGGTTTTGCCCAGAACCTTTTTGATTGCGTCAATCGGGGCGGTGGTAAACCAGCACGGTTCCTGTGCGTGGGTCGCTTGGCCTACGATTTTGGCAAGCGGCTTAAGCCCGCGTTTTTGGGCCTCGGATGCGCGCATCATGACAAGGGCCGCTGCGCCGTCGGAAATCGATGCCGAATGCGCGGCTGTGACCGTGCCGTCCTTGGCGAAGGCCGGACGCAGGGTCGGGATTTTTTCCGGTTTGGCTTTTGGTGGTTGCTCGTCAGCGTCAATCGTCACATCGCCCTTGCGCGTGGCATAGGTCACCGGGGTGATTTCACCCGTGAAATGCCCGGCCTTGGCGGCATCCTGTGCCCGGGTCAGCGATGTGATGGCGTAATCGTCCTGGGCTTCGCGGGTAAATCCGTATTTTTCGGCGGTCGCCTCGGCAAAGGTGCCCATGGATCGGCCCTTTTCATAGGCATCTTCCAGCCCGTCCAGCGCCATATGGTCATAGACCATGTCATGGCCGTATTTATGGCCCGACCGCATTTTGGGCAGCAAAAATGGCGCATTGGTCATGCTTTCCATGCCGCCAACCACCATGACATCGGCATTCCCAGCCGCCAGAATATCATGGGCAAACATCACCGCCTTCATGCCCGATCCGCACATTTTATTGATCGTCGTCGCCCCGGCAGACCGCGGGATACCGGCATTCCATGCTGCCTGACGTGCGGGTGCCTGCCCCTGACCGGCGGGCAAAACATTGCCCATGATGACCTCGTCAATGTCATCACCGGCGACACCACCGCGTTCAAGGGCGGCCTTGATGGCGACACCGCCAAGCTCGGCGGCGGTAACAGATGCAAAATCCCCCTGCAAGCCGCCCATCGGGGTGCGGGCACAGGAAACGATGACGATTGGATCAGAGTTGCTCATGATATTTATCCTGTAAGGTCTTTTGTGCTTTGAAGGTGTTAAGCGGTTTCGCCAAACAGTTCGCGGCCAATCAGCATGCGGCGGATTTCGCTGGTCCCCGCCCCGATTTCATAGAGCTTGGCATCGCGCAGCAACCGGCCGGTTGGATATTCATTGATATAGCCATTGCCGCCCAGCGTCTGGATTGCTTCAAGCGCCATCCATGTGGCCTTTTCCGCGGCATAGAGGATCACACCAGCGGCATCCTTGCGCGATGTTTCGCCGCGGTCACAGGCCTTGGCAACCTCATAAACATACGCCCGGCAGGCATTCATGGTGGTGTACATATCGGCCATTTTGCCCTGCATGAGCTGGAACTCGCCAATGGCCCTGCCGAACTGTTTGCGTTCATGGATATAGGGCACAACCACATCCATGCAGGCGCGCATGATCCCGGTTGGGCCCGCGGCCAGAACCGCCCGTTCGTAATCAAGGCCACTCATCAAAACCCGCACGCCGCCATTGAGCTGACCGAGGATGTTTTCTTCGGGGACTTCGCAATCCTGAAACACCAGCTCGCAGGTGTTTGAGCCGCGCATGCCCAGTTTGTCGAGCTTTTGCGCGGTTGAGAAACCCTTGAAACCCTTTTCGATAATGAAGGCGGTAATGCCCTTTGGCCCGGCTTCAAGATCGGTTTTGGCATAGACCACCAGTGTGTCCGCATCCGGGCCGTTGGTGATCCACATTTTGTTGCCATTAAGGATATAATGATCGCCTTTTTTCTCAGCGCGCAGCTTCATCGACACCACGTCCGAGCCAGCGCCCGGCTCACTCATGGCAAGTGCGCCGATATGTTCACCACTGATCAGTTTGGGCAGGTATTTTGCCTTCTGATCGGCGGTGGCGTTGCGTTTGAGCTGATTGACGCACAGGTTGGAATGCGCACCATAAGACAGCGCGACCGAGGCCGAGGCACGGCTGATTTCTTCCATGGCGATCACATGTTCAAGGTATCCAAGGCCCGTGCCGCCGTCTTCCTCGGGAACGGTCATGCCCAAAAGGCCCAAATCGCCGAATTTGCGCCAGAGATCGTTGGGAAATGCGTTCTTTTCATCGATCTCGGCGGCGCGCGGTGCGATTTCGGCCTCGGCAAAGGCGGAAACGGTTTCGCGGATCGCATTTGCGGTCTCGCCAAGATCAAATTTCAATCCGGGAAATTCGAAAAATGCCATGGTGGTTATCCTGCCCTGAGTACGGTTTGATTATTCGTTTAAAATGAAGAATGCGCCGAATTAGTCATTTTCATGCAATAATTCAGGCGGCAGCTTCATCACCTTGAGCGTTTGAAGCGCTGTTGTGCACAACACCGGTTTTTCATTCCTCATACCAAAGATATCGATACGGGTGACAATGATCGACCGGCCGCGTGAAACAACTTCGCCGACGGCACGCAATTCATCGCCCAAACCGGGTGCAACGATGTTGAGTTTATATTCAATCGTCAACATCCCCTGATCGGCCTCAACCAGACTCCATCCGGCAAAGCCCCCGGCGATATCGGCCAGACCAGCGATGAGCCCGCCGTGGAAAAAGCCATTGTGCTGCACCAGATCAGAACGGGTCGGTACAACCACCTCCACCCGGCCCGGTTTGACGTCGGTGATTTTCGCACCAATCGACAGATTGTAGGGTTGCTGGGCAAAACGATAGCGGACTTCGGCATCGTAATTGGGGTTTTGTGGTTCGAACTGTGCCATTCGCGATCCTGATGATAAAGCGATGCACATTTTTAAGCGCACCGGGATATGACGCAGCTCTGTTGTAGTTAACGTTTACGTTAACGTCAAATCAAATCCGCATAGGGATGCGGATTTATCTATCACAGACCATCCCCCCACCATTTGAGTTGATGCCGCCACCCAAACCGCCCCCCAGAAACACCAATGGCGCGTCAAGGACGCGCCATTGTAGCATAGGTGATCTTGATCGATATCCGGTCGTTAAAGCTTTTTGTCTTTATGATCAGCTTTAAACCACGTTGGCTTAGACCTGATAACCGAGCATTTCCGGCAACCATGTCACCAGTTGCGGAAAGACAATGACCAGCGTCATCGCAAGCGCCATGGAAAAGACCAGATACAACGTCCACGGAATGGTGCGTTCGAGTGGAATACCGGCAATGCGTGACGTGACCATCAGATTGACCGCAACCGGCGGGGTGAATTGGCCGATGGCAATGTTCATTGCCATGACAACCCCGAACCAGACCGGACTCCAGTCAAAAGCGGTCATCACCGGCATCAGAAGCGGCAAGGTGATCAGATAGATCGAAATCCCGTCGAGCACCATCCCGGCCAGCAACAAGAAGACCATGATCAGGGCCAGCACGACATGCTCGTTATCTGACAGCCCCAGCAATGCATTGGCCGCCATATCAAACGTGCCCAGCGTCGCCCCGGCCCATGCAAAAATACCCGCCAGCGTCATGATCAGCATGATCACGCCCGACGTCACGGCCGAGTCCACAAACAACTGATAGAGATCACGAATATGCATGCTGCGATAGACAAACAGACCAATGATCAAACCATAGGTCACGGTCACAACAGCGGCCTCTGTCGGGGTGAACAACCCGGTGCGCAAACCGCCCAGCACGATCACCGGCGCAAACAATGCAGGAATGGCGCGGATAAATGTCGGGCCAAGCGGCAGGCGCTTGGTGTCTTCGGCGCTACCGAAATCATGCCTGCGCGACAGCAGAAGGGCCGGAATGATGATCGCGACACCGGCCAGAATGCCCGGAATAATCCCCCCGGCAAACAAGGCGCGCAGGTCCGTCCCCGGCACAATAAGGGAATAGACAATCAGTGCGACCGAAGGCGGGATCAAAATGGCGGTTGATGCCCCCGCCGCAATCACACTGGCGGAGAATTCACGCGGGTAGCCAGAACGCATCATCGACGGGATCATCACCATGGCAACCGCCGCCGCATCGGCCGGACCCGACCCGGACATGCCGCCCATCATCATGCAAACCAGAACGGCAACCACGGCCAGACCACCACGACGCGGACCGACAATCGCACTGGCAAAATCGACCAGACTTTTGGCAACGCCAGATCGTTCAAAGATCATGCCGGTCAGGATAAACAGCGGGATCGCAATCAACGGGTATTTGGCAATCCCGTTATAGGTATTGGTGCCGACGGTCGCCAAAGCATAGACATCCAGACCGAAATAAATCCCCACCACCCCGGCAAATCCAAGCGACACCGCAATCGGGGTGCCAATGATCAGCAGAACAACAAAGACGGCAAGCAAGGCAAAACTGGCGGTCATCATGATACATCATCCTTGTGCATGGATGATTTTTTTGCCCGCGCCAGACGCCAACTGCGTCCAACAACACGGACCAGAATAATCGCCGCAATCAGAGGCAACCAGATCGAATAGATCCAGCTTGGATAGCCAAGACCGGCGGATACTTCGTCATACTGATATTCATCAAACGTAAACACTGCCCCGTAATAAACGATCATTGAAAACAGCAATGTCGTAACGGCCAGTGTCATGAGTTCGGCCACACTGCGGACAGGCCGGGGGAAGCGTTCAAGGAAAAAGGTAATCCGGATATGTTCGTTGCGCGCAAAGGCAATTGAGGCCCCCAGCAGCGTCATGACCACCAGCAGAAAAACGGAAAATTCCTCGGTAAAGGCAAAAGAGGCGTCGGTCAGATATCTGACCACGACATTGGCAAGGCTGATCAGGCAAATTAATGCCATCGCCAAGGCTGCCAAGGCTTCCTCGATTTTGATGCTTTTGCCCGGGCCACCGGCATCGGGTGACTTCCCCAGACCATCTTCGACAGATGGTTTGGCCGGGAAATCAATCGGAATTCCGTCTTGATCCGCCACGGTGGGACCTTTCAAACAATCAGATATCTATCATAAAGGAAAAAGGCGCCATACCCGGCCAACGTAAGTTGGCGATGTATGACGCCTGCTTTTTGTGCCCGGATTTACTGGGCCCGATTGGCAATCGATTCTTCGGCCAGATCGACCAGATCGCTTCCGATGCGGTCTTTCCATTTGCCATATACGTCACGGGTCGCATCGACAAATTTCTGACGCTGTTCATCGGTGAGTTCGGTGAACTGAGCACCGCGCGCTTCGAGCGCCTTGATCAGGGATTGATCATCGGCAGTGGTTCCCTTGCGGGCGAGCTCAATGCCATAGGCACCGGCATCAACAGCAGCCTGTTTGAGGATCGCCTGATCTTCGGGGGTGAAGTTTTCCCAAACCCGTTCGTTCGACGCAAAGATCAAAGGATCGGCGACATAATGCCACTGCGTAACATAGGTCTGACCCACCGTTTCGATTTTTGCGACATCGTAAACCGTCAGCGGGTTTTCCTGCCCATCGACCGCACCAGTGGTCAGGGCCGGTTTTGCATCCGCCCAGCTCATCTGGGTCGGGTTCGCACCAAGGGCGGTAAAGGTATCATTATAGAGCGGAGACCCAACGACACGCATCTTCAGGCCTTCAAGATCGGCGGGTTCGGTGATTGGGCGTTTTGAGTTGGACACCTCGCGGAAGCCATTCTCCGACCATGCAATCGGCATGATGCCCTTATCTTCAATCGCATCGAAAATCTTTGTGCCCACCGGCCCCTGGGTCAGGGCATCCATGGCGGCGTAATCAGGCATCAGGAACGGCAGGGAAAACAGGTTGAGTTCCTTGACCTGTGGAGACCAGTTGATGGTCGAGCCCACAGCCATGTCGATGATGCCCTGGCGCATCGCCGTGAATTCCTTGGTCTGATCCCCAGAAACCAGCTGTGCGTTCGGATAGACTTTCAGATTGATGCGGCCTTCGGTGCGCTCGGCAACCAGTTCGGCCCATTTTTGCGCAGCTTCCCCCCATGGGAACGGCTGACCCAGAACGGTCGAAACTTTGTATTCGGCTTTGTAGTCACTGGCATAAGCCGTCATCGAAAGCGACAAGGCTGCACCAAAGCTAAGGGCTGCCACTAATTTTGTGAGTTTCATAATAAGTTTCCTCGCCAAACATTTTGTTTGCTTATGAAATTAAGTTTCCTTGGGTGCCGAACTTAGTATGACTTATGTCGCCAAAACAACACAAAATGGGCGGAATATTGCGCAATCCACGCGCAAAACAACCGATAGACTATATATGACACAGCACCAATCACACGTAGGTTGCGATCAGGGTGGAGCCTGTTTGGAAACGTTTACATAGGAGGAATTAATTGGTGCTCGATCCCCAGCGGGCGATGTTGGCATCAAGCATTTCGGCCATGACATCATCGGCCACCAGCTTGAACAATGCCTGCGCAATCTTGCCGCGCAGCTTGCCGGTGTTGCATTCTGATTTATGCGACATGGTCAGATAGAGGTTTTCGGCACTAACCGGCACGGAATAGGTTCGGATGTCAGTGACGTTCTCACGCGCGGCAACCGCCTTGGCGGGGAATTCTTCGTAAATCAGATATTCCGCCCGATTAAGGGCAAGCATCTGCAAGCCCTGCTCAAGCGTTGGCACTTCACGGATGTTAAGGTTTTCGGCCGCATAGGCGTCAAAGCGCTGACCAAAACTGTTGTCAATGACAGTCAATCCTTCGAGCCCGATCAAATCGGACCATTCGAGATATTTCAGATCAAGGTTATCGCGTGTCCAGATGACGGTGCGTGTCCCCTGAAAGGCCGGATAGAAATAATCCATATAGTCCATACGCGGCACGGTCAGAAATGCACCGGCAATCAGATCGATTGATCCTTCGCGCATGGATTGCTGAACCCGCCCCCAACTGCCTGCGTGGATCACGTCGATCTCAACACCGGCAAGTTCGCCAACGCGCTTGATCATGTCGGCGGCCGCACCAAGAAGATGGGTCCCGTCTTCGGATTGCCAAAGATACGGCGGATAATCTGGATTTCCCGATGCGACAAGATGCGTGCAGTCGCGGCTGCCATCTGCGTTTACAGTAAACTGCCCCGACACATCCTGTGCCTGTGGGGCGCCTGAAAACAACGTCCCGGCCACCACTGCACTTAAAACTGTGATCGCCCATTTCATCGGAAGCAAACTCCCTGCCCAGTCACCATAGAAAACATAGTCTATCTGTTTATGTGGGATGACGTTACGGACAATTCACCCTTGCGGATAGGCCGAAAGTTTAATTTTCAGGATCGCGGCCATCGCAGGCAGGCCGCAAACACAAAAAGGGCCGGCTGTT
>TARA_R110002012_G_scaffold201675_1_pt1 | contig 59256 bp, 47 predicted proteins | sample TARA_R110002012 | Tara Oceans TARA_R110002012 (sample SAMEA4396515) | marine metagenome | biome: Westerlies Biome; feature: [DCM] deep chlorophyll maximum layer (ENVO:01000326); material: water (ENVO:00002006), including particulate matter (ENVO:01000060) such as... | depth 40 m
TCCTCCATACAAACACTGCCCGAAACAGAGATCTCAACGGTTGGGCACTGAGCAAAAGCACCCACAGTGATTAAAATAAATAGGAACAGAAAAGTAAGTTTCATCCGCTTGAACTCCCGTATTAGAATCGATTAGACCCTAATACGTAAAATTAGGATTAACCACACAAAGAATTAGAATTATTCGACGAATTGAATTTGTTTTTAGAGCGATGGAAGTAAATTAGGTCTTGGGCGAATTTTGACACCAAGATCATACTACATTTATAACTGAAAATTGATAAAAGTAACCCAAATCACCCCTTATGAGTCTAAAAGAATCTTCTAATCTAGTCAACATTGAGTCGGAAGAAATTTCAATTGGCAAAAACTTCAGGATGCACCCCACAGCTTTCATCAGAGGCATAAGTGGGAAAGCGAAGAGAATAGTGGTAGGTGACAATGTTTATATTGGCGAGCAAGTACAAATTATAGTTGACGAACTATTTCTAGGCGACTACTCCAAAATCCATCATCACACCAATATTCATGGCTACAAACCATGTAAAATAGGTCACAACGCATGGATCGGCCAATACACAATTATCGATTCTATTGGTGGTGTAAGTATTGGAAATAACTGCGGCATCGGCGCTCACTCCCAACTTTGGTCTCATATAAAATATGGCGATCAACTGGAAGGCTGCAATTTTTTATCGGAGAAAAGTCTTGAAATTGGCAACGATGTTTGGCTAGTAGGGCACTGCATTGTCTCTCCTGTTGTAATTGAAGATAAAGCCATGGCACTAGTTGGATCAGTAATTACCGAAAGAATGACGTTCAATAGTATCTATGCCGGAGTTCCAGCGAAAAATATTTCTGGTAAGCTTGGGCCACAGTTTAACGAAGTACCTCTTGAAAAAAAGTATAAGCAACTCAATGAAATTTTGGACAACTGGCGACATCCAAAAGACCTCATTAGGATAGTGATGGATACTAAAATGGTTGATTTTAAAGATGAGTACAGTTACTTTGATGTGTCTGTAAGAAAATATAAGAAAATGCTGAACAAGCAGGAAATTTCCTTTATGAATTACCTTCTGCCAGAAAAAGCTAAATTTACCCCTTTTTAATCAAGGTTTTTTATGAATTTCAATGCACCTGAAGTCATCACGACAACTTCAAGACCTCGATGAAATATACTGATTCATTATCTGTTGTCATTCCAGTATACCAAGCGGCTGACGTGCTTTTCGAACTGATCGAGAAGATAGAACTAGAACTTCATGGTAAATATGCTAACTATGAAGTTATATTGGTTAATGACGGCAGCTACGATAATTCTTGGCGTGAAATATCCAAAATTTGTGAAGCACACTCCCATATTGTTGGAATCAATCTGAGTCGCAACTTCGGACAGCATCCCGCAATATTCTGTGGATTAAAACAAGCTAGGTATGATTGGGTCGTTGTAATGGATTGTGACTTGCAAGATAACCCAGCAGATATTGAGCATTTATATGCAAAAGCACTCGAAGGATATGAGGTTGTTCTTGCAAAAAGGAACACAAGAAATCAACCCTTATTTAAACGTTGGTTCTCCAATGGTTTCTATTGGCTCCTATCTACGATGACTCATATTCAATTCGATGGAAGTATTGGAAACTTCGGGATATATTCGAAAAAGGCTATTCTTGCCTCACTTTCATTACGAGAGTATTACAAGACTTTTAGCTTTTCTGTCCAATGGGTGGGCTTTAGGAAAAGTTCGGTGCCCGTTGTCCATGAATCCAGAAAAAGAGGGAAATCAACTTACACGCTGAAAAAGCTGTTTCTGCTTGCGGAAAATATAATTCTTACTTACTCAAACAAGCCACTTACGCTCATGACACGGTTTGGCTTTGCTATTTCCTTCGTGTCGTTTTTGACGTCATTGTATTATTTAGTCGAATACATAACTGGAAAAATAGCTGTGGCAGGATATACTAGTTTGATACTATCTATTTGGTTTCTGTCTGGACTGATCATACTAAGCCTAGGATTAATAGGAACTTATCTTGGGAAAGTTTTTGACACTGTAAAAGATAGGCCTCAATATATCATTGCAGATAAGATAAACGCCTGATCATCTAGTCATGGATATCCCATTCAACAAACCGTTCATTATCGGTGAAGAAATAAAAAATGTTGAAATAGCTTTCGCAAATGGAAAAATCTCAGGCAATGGGTTTTTCACAAAGAAATGTCACGATTTTTTTCAAAAAAAATATGGGTTCCGGAAGTGTCTTCTAACTACTTCTTGCACGGATGCCCTTGAGATGTCAGCGATATTATTAGACATTAAGCCAGGAGATGAGGTTATCATACCCTCCTATACTTTTGTATCAACCGCCAATGCCTTTGTCCTTCGGGGCGCAAGAATTGTGTTCTGCGACTCCTATATTACTCATCCTAATATCGACCATAATTTAATTGGTGGCCTGATCACAAAAAAGACTAAAGCAATTGTCGTTGTTCATTACGGTGGGGTTGCTTGTGCCATGGATGAAATCATGGCACTGGCAGAAAGGAATAATCTATTTGTTATTGAAGATGCTGCTCAAGCCATCGATTCGTATTACAAAGACAAGCCACTTGGCTCTCTTGGACACTTTGGCACATTTTCTTTTCACGAAACAAAAAACATAAGTTCTGGTGAAGGGGGAATGCTGGTCATTAATGATGGTCGATTCATTGAAAGAGCTGAAATTATTTGGGAAAAAGGCACTAACAGAGCTGCCTTCTGGAGAGGGGAAGTGGATAAATACAATTGGGTGGATATAGGGTCTTCATTTCTTCCATCAGAAATAATTGCTGCATTTCTTTACGCCCAATTGGAAAAAATAGAGATCATCCAGAACAAGCGAAAATCAATTTGGAATAAATATTACGAGCAATTATTCCCTATCGCTGTTGGGAATGAAGTACTTCTACCAATCATCCCGAATTTTGCCACTAATAACGGACACCTGTTTTACTTACTCTGTAGGAATCTAGATGAGCAACAAAATCTTTTGACCTTCTTGAAAAGCAAAGGGGTTCTTGCCGTTTTTCATTATCTATCGCTTCATAGCAGTCCGTTTTTTAAAAATTACGGACACGGCGGCTCCCACCCGAATTCGGATAGGTTTAGCGAATGTCTGATACGTCTTCCTTTCTTCTACGAATTGACCGAGGAGCAACAGTTGTACATAGTAGGGCTGATTAAGGAGTTCTTTCAAAACGAATGAGTATAGAAACACCAATAACAAACGCAGAGCTGCTAGTAATATTTTTTGCCTGCGCTTAGCCTATCAAAAAAATGAATCCAAAACCCACTATAACTTTAAAGTCTGGAGTTTATCTTTTCATTATAATCTCTACTTTCAAAATCACCGAAGCCAGCTACCAAGCCTATCTAACCAGATGTTCCAATCCTGATCGATCAATCGGGGTGTTAGCAATTAGCTCTGGAGACACCTTTTCTTACACTGGCGCTATGGAAAACTATATCCAAACTGGCACTTATTTTTTCGATAACGGAAAGGAGCGAGTGTATGCCGGACGGATGCCCTACTATAGCCTGCCATACCTCTTATTCAGAAATTTTTTTAATCTAGCTGCTGCTTACGATGCAGTAGTCATTTTTCAAGTCGTAATAGAATCATTAGCAATACTCTACTTTGGATTAACTCTCCTGATGCTTGGCTGTTCAAAAATCACCTATTGGATTGGCGTATTGCTTTTGATATTCAGTTACAATTTCTCTCACTCTTCAAATTATATAAGTCCAGAGAGTTTGACCAGTAGCTTAATACTAATTTTTATCTACACTTATCTAAGCTACGTAAACAAAAAAAATAACACTAACCTGTTCGTTTTGGGGTTGATGATTGCCCTACTAGCATGTCTCAAGGCATATATGGTTTTACTATTTATTCCTGTCGGTGTGCAATTTCTTATTGAAGAAATAAAGGAACCAAATATGATCAATTCTCTTCGAAGGGTGGTCTCCAGAACAGCAATCGTTTCAATTCCTCTGGTTGTAGTACTTACTCCCTGGATTATAAGAAACTATGGGGTATACAAAAAATTTGTTCCACTTCAGATAACTACTACAGCGGGATATAGCTACACCGAAGCTGACTTTGCCTATCGCAAATTTGTACAGGCATGGGGTGGTGACATTATATTTTGGGAGAAAAGTGCCGCAGGGTGTTATTTTATTCCCACACCCGAAATACACTGTGAGTTTAAATTTCCCACATACGTTTTCACCGATAAGTATGGAATTGAAGAAATAAAAAACGTTAGGGACAAGTATGTCAAATTGCAGGGTAGCTTTTCTCCAGTACTTGAGGAGCAAGTTGTGTCGGAATTTAATAACCTAACATCCATCTATAAAAAAGAACGACCTTTTCGATATTATTTACTAACACCGCTAATTTTGGCCAAGAGGTTTATTGTTAATAGTGGCTCCTACTATTTGCCAATTCACTCGTCAAACCCTTGTTATCACCCCATTCAGTTACTTCTAAAAATTTGGACTTCCGGGCTATACTGGGTAACGCTGACTTTCGGGGTGATTGGTGCTTTTTATCTATTGAATCGAGAACCAGAAACTTGGGTAGTTGTATCCATTCCTATAATCGTTATTATATTATTCCCGATTTTTCTTAGATCCATTGAATGGAGAATGTTTGAACCACTATTTTCAGAGTTCCTTCTTTTGAGTCTCATATTCTTTGACGCAATTTACCACCGGCGGCGCATCACTCACAAGAACCCGTTCGTCTGAAAGATAAAATATAAGAGCCTAGAATGACTCTAAGACAGAAGAATATGTCTTTAACCCTCGTTCCAGAGAGAAATTTCTCTCAGCAATGGAGCGAATACCTTCCTTTGCTAGTTTATCCAAATTAGAGGTTGAAAAGGATGCTGGATCAACAACACCGGAATAAGCATCACGCATCAAGAGATCGACGTCTCCTACCCCACTATTGCAAGCTGTCACCAACCCCATCGACATGTATTCGGCTAGTTTGGTAGGCGACGACGCTTGCTTGCTAAAAACCGGCTGGATAAACGAAATGGCCATGTTTGCAATCGATAAATAAACAGGCATCTCCCTTCTGCTACAGGATTTGATAAGTACGTCGCTTTCGGTAAGCCCTGTCAGCCTGGCATCTTGCAGCAACGACACGGGGCTATCTCTGGTCAGAAACAAAAATTTCCATCCTTGTTTCGCTTTCTTTAGCTCCCCAAAGTATTGCAGCATTTCTTGCATCATATACCAGGTGCCCAAGGAACCTGCATAGACCAATACAGCATCTGAAGGCGCTATACCTAGTTCGTTCCTCACACTATTTTTTTGTGCCACAGTTACTTTCGCTGGATCAAACAAATCCATGTCTACACAGCAGGGTATTGTAGAAATTTGCTTCGGGATTGGATTATTATGCAGCGATCTGGTTTTTAAAAGCTGGCTGGCCTTATTCGTTAATACAACTACGTGATCGGCTTCCGCTAAAAGCTGCTTCTCTTTCTTTTTGAAGTACCTATACACAGTTCTAAAAACCGGGTTAGTCTGCGGCCAAGACCCTCCTTCCACTCTTTCGTCTGGCCAGAAACCTCGCATATCAAAAATAAAAGGAACATTAGACTTTCTTTTCAACGCCAGGCCAACCAGCGCAGGAATATAACTTCTGCACCAGGTTCCATCAAACACATGCTTCCTGTGCAAAGCCTTAGCCTGGTACGTCATCCACCATAAATCAAACATAGTCGAAATTATTGGAGGGTGCCGATGGTAAACCTGCGGATGCCAAACAATAGGACTATCCCTGATAGTAGACGTTATTACATCCTTTTGGCTTTCATAATTCTCCTTCTTTTCGAAACTCAGAATATGAAATTCAATTGCTTTTTGCGATAAGGCCAACAGATACGGCAACACTTGGCTCTGGCCAAGGGGATCTGTTAACCCATCGTATGTGATATATAGTATCCTTTTCGCCATTTATTGGTTTTCCTTCATCCAACGATGCACTACAATCAACGCCCAAAGACGCTGGTACAAATAATCCTCTCCCCGAAGAAACCGTTTAATCAAGGCATTGACAACTTGTTTATTCACCACGCCAATAGCATCAACAAGGTCGTCATCCAGATAAGTTTCTATAAGGAAAAACATCTCTCCCCTGAGCCAGCTGGCCAACGGCACTGAAAACCCCCACTTGGGACGGTAAATAAGCGCCTTTGGAAGGTAATTTTCCAGTATTTTTTTTAGCATCCATTTTCTCTCACCGTTTCGCCTTTTTAAAGAAACTGGCATATTAATTGCCATTTCCACAAGCCTGTAGTCGAGCAAAGGTACCCGACATTCAAGGCCGTATTTCATAGAGCTTCTATCTACTTTCGTCAAAAGGTCATCTTTGAGGTATACCTTTAAGTCAAACAGCGCCTGTTGTTCAGCTGCCGTCAGCTGCCTCGCCAGCTCCGCTGGGTCGCTGTACGAATAAGGCTTTGTTTGGTAAGAATCGTTTATCAATCTGGCCAACTCTGCGTTTGAAAAGAAATATTGCTCCTGGGAGAAGATATGGTCTCTTATGGACTCGAAACCGGCTCCTTCGAACAGATGTCCTATTCTTTTGAACCGAGAGTTTCCATGAGCCAGTAGCTGACTCACAGGAGTGGCGAAAGGCCTAGCCAGGCTTGCGCTCAGGCGTCTCGCCCAATCATGTGCTCCGTAGCCCAAAAACAACTCGTCACCACCGTCGCCTGTCAAAATAACGGTGACCTTTTCCCGGGCCAGCTGTGAAACAAGCATCGTAGGAATGGCAGAGGTATCGGCAAAAGGTTCATCAAAAGTAGCCATCATTTCCAAAAGCAAGGGCATGGCGTCTTTCTCCTCCAGCATAACGGAAGTATGATCTGTCCTTAAATGGCTGGCAACTTTCATCGCAAATTGGCTCTCATCAAACTTCGCTTCCTTGAACCCAATAGAAAATGTCTTTAATTGTTGAGATGATAAGTCTGAGGCAATCGCCGTAACCAGCGAAGAGTCTGTGCCGCCACTAAGAAAGGTGCCAAACGGCACATCGGCTATCATTCTGTACTTTACTGAAGAATAAAGTCCTTCCTGAAAGGATTGGATCGCTTCCTCCTCAGTAGCATTGGACTGTTCTTGTATTCGGCGATCTGGATGCCAATAAGCAGTCAGCTCCAAATGTCCGTTCTTGTATCGGCCGTAGTGTCCTGAGGGAAACTTGCTTATCTCCTCAAAAATTGTTCCCGGCTCAGGTATAAATCCTAAATGAAGAAACGCTTTTAGGGCATGTTTTGACACTGTAGGCTTCCGGGATAACAGAGGAAGAACTCCCTTCAGCTCGGAAGCAAATGCCAGCCCATCGGTTATCGAATAAAACAACGGCTTGATACCCAAACGATCCCGACAAAGCCAAAGTTCTTCTTCCTGCTGGTCCCAAATGGAAAAGGCAAACATGCCATTGAATCGATTGACGGCTTGTGGTCCCCACTGCCGCCAGGCCAGGAGAATTACCTCAGTGTCAGAATCCGTCAGGAAAGGCCCAGCTCCCTCGAGTGCGAGTTCTTGCCTAACTTCCCTGTAGTTGTATACTTCGCCGTTGTAAACAATGGCCCACCTTCCATCAGGAGTCGACATGGGTTGGTTGGCAATGTCCCTCAAGTCAATCACGCTAAGTCTCCTGTGCCCCAGCCCCAGATTACCGTCGGGGGAGAAAAATAAGCCTTCGGCATCAGGCCCACGGTGCGCCAAAACACCTGACACAGTTTGAAATAACACCCGATCAAGTGGCCTTCCGTCTACCGCTGCACCAAAAATGCCACACATATCAGATTGTTTTAAGCATCAACTTAACGACCTGCCAAAAATAAACTACCAGCAATTATCATTTTTTTATGGCCCGAACCACTGCCGCACTACCCTTTTCGAGTGGCACATACCCACAAAAACTAGCCTCAAGACCAGACTCTTCAGCCCACTTTCTAACTACTTCGGGTTTCTGAGGTTGGTCATATCTTGGCGAAAACATATCGAAAGTATCCAGCACAACCCATTCCTTGAGTTCTTCATAAGAAAGACCTTCGGGTAAAGTATTCTTGATATCACATATTGGCAAGAACCTATTCAAAATTCGACCGAGACCTATTCTTTCGAAAAAAAAGTAGGTCTTAATAAGCCAACCAGCATTTGCTTCAATTATGGCCAGAAGTCGAGCATGTGACATACGCCTCGTAATTGGTCGCAGTATATACTTGGCATGGATCTTTGTCCACCAGCCAGTGACCGGATAGAAGTCAATAACAAGCTCACCATTCTTTTTCAGCATTGCAGCCAGGCAGGCAACAGACTTCTTGAAATCAGGAGTATGTTGCAGCACGCCAATGCATATTACTTTGTCGAATTGTTCCGGAGCAAATGGGAGGTCGTAGATACTTGCCTGAAAGATTTTTAAGCGACTCCCGAAGCGGGAGTTATTGGCCAGATTGGCATTCACTGCCGTCGAAGAATCGACGCTATAAACGTTTGACTCTGTACTTTCGAGCAGCGCTCTGGTAAACCTTCCGGCTCCACTGCCTACTTCAAGGATGTTCAAATTCGCTAATTCGGAAGGTTTCCAGGCAGTTTCAGCAAACAATCTCAGTCGACTTTGAACCAGCCCCTTTTCAAACTGATCAATTTGCGTGCGTTGAAATTTATTCCATTGAAAGCCAAATGACTCTGAGTAGTTCGCATCATCAGCACACCTGTAAATTCCGTTAACAAAATTTTCTTTCTGCCCCTCTGGTAATTTGATGTCAACACTCATTGAATCACTAGCGTTAAAACAGTTTTGCAAATATAACAAGTACCTTGGTTGTGAATAAGGATGGCCAATGCTTTTGCGTAGCTTTCAATACATAACGCAAGCCAGTCTTTCTACTCCCAGCAAGAACTCCGTGAAGCGCCACATACAAGTACAGATGGGCCCAAATGACACCTTCCTTTCCAGAAAACTTCTGTGTTACAAAACCATCTTTCATCACTAACTCGCCGGCAAGCTGAATTCGTTTCTCAAGGGTGGCCACATCTGTCCGCATGACACTTCTTTCGTCGTGTTGTATCAGGTACGCTGAAATAGTCGGGATATGAGGAAAGGCAAAGCGGGAAGCCAGCTTGAGCCAAAGCACCCAGTCTTCTGACCCAGCTAATTGCCTTTGCTCAGAAAAAGGGTTGTCAACTGCAACGTCTCTGCGAAGTAAAATACCTATACAGCTTAACGGATTGCCTTCAACCAAAAGGTGATTGACAGTTCTCGGCAATATAACCTTTGACAAGACCTTACCATTCGAATCCCTGACCTCGTATGCAATATGAAAAATAGGGATTTCCTCGTTTTCGCTAATGAAATCATAAGCAGTCTGCAAGAAATGTGGTAGAAGCTCGTCATCAGAATCCAGAAAAGTGACGTAGTCGCCTCTCGATATACTAACCCCTTTGTTCCTGGCGGCCCCTCTCTCGCCATTTTTGATATACGTGTAAACGATTCGACTGTCCTCTATCTTTTCAACGATAGATTTTGTGCCATCAACAGACCCATCATCAACGATCACAATTTCAAAATCCGTAAACTTCTGGTTTTGTAGCTTTCTGATCGTACTTTCGATGAAAGCTGCCCTGTTGTAGGTGGGGATGATAATAGAGAAAAGGGGGTTCCGATCCATTTAATTCAAGCGATAGATAAGTTCTTGATTACAACAAGATATCCTTATGTTTCATAGTCGACGAACTTGTCTCATTTTGGAAAAACCAAGTTTCGGGTAGATTTTTAATTGAACCTTAATTTTTAAATAGGGACTATCTTTTCACAAAATCAAGAGAACGACATTGTACTGCCGATGTTGGCCATAAACTTAAAAACAATTTACTGGGTATTTCTTCTATCCGTTTGAGATTTTGGGTTTTTCATGTAGTGCGTGTACCCTATTTTAATTCAATTATCATGGCTTTAAACTTATGACATCAATAGAGTCCCTTTATACAGGCTTATTAATCGGCTATTCATCTTAACAATTGAAAATTTTGGTTCGACAGTCTTTCTCGCATTTTTTATCATTGCAGCTGTCTTTATTGGATTATCTAAATAAAAATCAACGGCTCCAGCTATTGCCTCTGGGTCATTATAGCCGACGACGATAGCATTAAAATTATTCCTGGCTATCTCGTTTGCTACCCCCGATAAAGTGAAAACTGAGGGAATTTCAGCTGCCATTGCCTCTACGTAGATTTGCCCAAAAGCCTCATCTTCGGAACCAGTGGGCGCATGTACAAAAATATTGAAACACTTATAAAGAGCAGGCATATCCTCTTCGAAAGAAATTTCCAAAAAAGAGTGTGAAGGGAGCTTGGCAAGCAGCTCCTTTATTGCAGCACTATAATCACCCTGAGCATTACATAGCACAAGCAGCGCATGGGGATACTTTTGTAAAATTTCCTGAAACGCCTTAACGATAAATTGGACTCCTTTCCATTCCGTATATCTGGCAACACAGCCGATTACTGGCCCCTTTTCTCCGAAAATACCATATTTCTCCCTAACAGTGCTTATTCGAGTAACTGCTACATCTCTGAAAGAGTCCAGATCAAACCCATGATGGATAAGGAAGATTTTTTTGTCATCTACCTTCTCTCTAATTATCAATACGTTGGCGATCGTCTCCGACGGTGCAACAATATGAGTTGAAAGCCAGTTGCAAAACCTGTCCCACTTGACTGCTTCGGGGAATAACTGATGGTGAATGATGGAGTGATGGCGGGTATAAACTCTCATAGGGACACATGTCAACCAAGCAGCAGCAAGACCTGCCAAATTGGCCTCCATCAAGTGAGTGTGTACGATTCTGGGCCTTCTTATTAGGAAAATACCTAACAAGGAAACAATATTAAGTAAAAGAGACATCTTACCGGTAAGGTGAAGTCTAGTAACACTGAAGTTTCTGCTTTTAAGAAATCCCTCAATAGGGCTTTTTCTGCTATTTAGGAGAATAAATTCAATCTCTAGTCCATCAGCCCTAAGGCCTTCTGCCACCAACTCGAATTGTTTAGCAGAATCAATTTTCGACAAAATATAGATGATGCGATGCCTTTTCACAATGGTAACCTCGTGTGGTAAATGCCGTAGGCTGTCGTAACCCAATCAAAAAATTTATGCCGTATAGATTCCGGCAGAACTCCCATCAGCCTGTCGTTCTCTGACAACCGTAAAAAAAAAGGCTGCCCAAAAAAACGATAAACTATTTTTCTCAAAAGACCGACTGGCTGTGAAAAAGGGACTGCTCTGGTGAGATAGCTCTCATTTTTTCCATCAAGCCGAGTCAACAATTCCAGGTGGGCTTTCCGGTACTGGCGCAGCCTTTTTATATAGTTTCCGATGGAAAGTTCGTCGACGTGATATGCCACCGCCTTGGAAAGGTAATATATCGGTACGCCTGACTGGTCGGCCCTAATTGCCATTTCCTGGTCTTCAGCATCGGTTAACGACTCATTAAACCCTCCAAGTTGCTCGAAAAGTAGTCGAGGAATAGAAAAATTAGCCGCAGTAAAAAAAGGCTGTAATTTATTCACAGGACCAACTACTTCCAGTAAAGGCATTTCCCATTTTCTTGATAGATAAGAACGATATTTATGAAAATACGAGTCGCTCGTTTTAAACTCGATCACTTGCCTGCCTCCTCCAATTGTCCCCGGAAAATCGCCCTGGTGGGTAACGTGAGCTTCCAGACAGCCTGGCTCCAGAATTAGATCATCATCAAAAAAAACCAGGAGGTCGCCATTTGCCTTTTTAGCTCCGGTATTTCGAGCCCCGGCTCTGCCTCTATTTTTTTGTTCAAAAACCTTCAAGTCATCTAATTTAGATGACCACTCCAACAAAGCGGCTCTTGTGCCATCTGTTGACCCATCCACTACTACTATTGTCTCAAAATTTTTAAATGTCTGGGATTCAAGAGAAGGCAGTAGTCTTTCTAGTTTGTGGCAACCATTGTATGTGGGGACGATGACAGATACTCTCATGGCTAAAACAAATTACCATTCAATTTTCTTGCATGCCTGATAAGCGACAAAAAACGGGCAACATTTCTGTTGTTTTTTAGAAATAGTTCCAGCTTTGAATACGGAAAATGCTCTGTTGAGAACTTCTCCAAAAATTCGCCTATGTCTTTACCTTCGGAATAACTTAGTTCGGCCCATGCCTCTCGTGGCGCTAGATAGTAGAAGTTACGAAGATACTTGTGGTTATACTCATCTAAAGCGTTCCAAAGCTTGATATAACTGCTCTTATTAAAGTCATCTCTATGTCCCCAGTTAGAAATTTTCATTAGAACGTCCTCTTCGGATCTTGCCCAAGTCTCATGCACGATATAGAAGCTGCTAGTAATGTTGAAATGCCCATTTACTCTACCATATTGGTACTCGGGAGTATTCGTCGCAACCGGTACACTTTGAAGACGTCGCCCATTTTCGACAAACAAATAGCCATTTCTAAGTTTCTTGAACAGAGGAATGTAATGCGCCAAAACGTTTAGTGCTTTATCGTCACCTTTTGGATTGGCAGAAATGGAACGAAGAAACTTAACGAAACCTCCGAAGTCTCTAAAATATTCGTCGACATCAAGTTGAATATGCCACCCCCCTTTACCCATCTTGGATGCAAGCAAGTTTCGTTCTCTTACCTCACATTCCATCGGACTTAGTCCTTGTTTATAAAAAGATTCCTCGAAAACTTCAATTTTATTTTCCTTGTCCAATTCCCTTAAAAAAGCTTGAAAGTTGTTCAAGTCAAAATCAAATAGGTTCCCTGACCATGTAATTCGGTGCTTATCCAGAGCCAAAAAGATGCGGTCGGAATGATCATATACGCAAGGAAGAGAATGTTTCAGCAGACTCCAGTCGTATGATACCAAAAAACCAGTTTTAATTACATCGGTCTTCATGCTGATCATTCATTTTTAGCAAACAATTTAATTTTAGTATAATATCCTGCGTCCTTAAACATACGCCAGGCAATTGACGGTTTTAGAACTATTATTTTCAGAGACTTCCAAACACCCTTCCAGTAGTTTCCTTCCAAAAAGCTTACAATTGCATCATTGTGTAAAAAATAAGCGTGGCCTTGAAAAGCATTTTGAAAGTACTGGATTAAAGCTGCAACTTTTCCATTCGATTTTTCATGAGGCAGGGAAAAAAATCCTTCCTTGGACGCCTGGGCTAGACTCTCATCCACAATTCGTTTTTTAACGTGGAACCAATAATGGCAACAGTAGGCCTCCGCAGTGACTATTGAGGTTTTAGTCTCCAGAACAAATGAAAACGCAAACTGCTCGGCACCATGATAGTTTACTTTTTTGTACCATTGATCAGTTAGGCCAACTACAAAAGGTAAGTGCTTAAAATTTACTGGATCAAGTCCAATAAGTCCGGCGTTCCACGAGTTTAATATCATAGAGTTCAAACTAACTGGACCGGATGTATCATAATAGCCAGCGTTCAAAACCATTCTCGAGAACTCGTAGGTGGTGGGCCTCGGGAGGTATTCCGGGCTCACAGTGTTTAAACAAAATTCAAAGCAGTGCATGGCTGACTGATTAGGATTGATCTTTTCAATCAATCCTTCGACTGGTGATGTGAAAAATGTATCTGCATCAACGTAAATCAGTTTACATAAAGGTCTTAGCTGTGCTGCACGGGAAATTATTCCAATCTTAACACGATGGATAAGATCCATACCTCCCATCATCTGAATAACGTCACTTTCGCCAATCGACTGGATATTAACAGGAAGGCCCCTGCAAGGAGCCTCAAATAGATCAGTGTTATTTGTGTAAATGAGGATTGCATCAGTTGGCTTAAAACGGTAATTAAGCGCCAAACTCATTATTGAAAAAATTGCTCGATAGTGTATATGAGCAGGCCCGTACGAAAAATAAAGAAATGTTATTCCGTTCATCGCTTCATGAATCTTTTTTTCAAAGCTTTCCATAAGGAGCGCCACGCAATCTCTATTCCGAGATCACCCTCCCGAAGTGCTATCGCTAATTTTGCTTCTCTTTCAAACAAAACTGGATGAACTGCATCAAAGGGTGATGAAATATCACCGCTGTTAAATAGCGTTGACTTGTCGTTTGCAACAAAGAAAATATTCTGACGATACCAGAAGAATATCTCACTATCATTCCATAAATCTTTGCGGATACAATCGAAAAAATGATAGCCATGTTTTGCAAATTTCTCTGCCCAATATGATGGATATTGTTCGTTTAGATGATCCTGCCCACCCTGGTGGGGTAACGCTGCAGAAAAAACTACGGTGTCTGCATGACGAACAATATTTTCAATAAAAGCGTCCTCACTTTCCTTAGGTAAGTGTTCTGCCACCTCTAGAGAAATCACGAGATCAAACCTTTTACCCAAGTCAAAAGGCTTACCCAGGTCCTTTTTTATAATCTTTTCCCTATCCACCAATAAGTCTATCCCGTCAATGTATGGACTATCAACACCAGAGATATCCGCTATCCCAAGTTTTTGGAATTGATAAAGCCAAGACCCATTGCCGCATCCAATGTCAAGCACTGATTTAGGTTGAATGTGTTCTAAAACGACTGGCAAGACTCGTGAAGCCGCCTTGGAGTTGAATAATTCAGCTGGATAGTCTTTAAACATGGCTGTATGATTTCATTGTCTTAATTTCCTCCAAATAATTTGGAGCCAAAGCGAATCTAAATATATCTCGGTTAACCGAATTCGTGCTTGAATGCATAAACATTTAAAGTCAAGTCTACGTCGGATACGAGAATTTGATAGTGGAGACTTCCTGAAGTAATATTTGTAGTCTTTACGAAACCTGTTTTTACACAATGGCTCCCATGGCTTTTCTAAAGTAAAGTGTACGATAACGACAGATTCTCTCAATTTTCGGTACACTTTTCTATTTGCCGGTTGTGGTATGTAAGAATAAATGAGATTAAATCTGTCTTCTATTTTCTTCCATTTATTAATTAAGACCGCATTCAATGCGTCCTGATCTACAAAATCTAAATTTTCTATATTAGAATACGCATAATCCAGCGCCTTTTCAGAAATCCTCAATTCGTTCCACTTTTGAACGTCAATCAACATCACCCCTGAGTTAAAATAGCTTCCTTCATCGACTAACCCAATATGTGGCTGTTTTTTGACATAGCAGTCGTATACAGCTGCGACGGGCAGTCCATTCATATCCATTCGAAATAATTCGTCAAGTTTGTTCAATACTATAGTGTCTGTGTCCATGTACAAAATTCTGTCCGCTCTTTTTCCGATCAGTTGCGGGAAGTAAATCTTGTAGTAAACAGCTAATGTCCAGTGTTCTCTGAGACTATCTTTCAACCTATCCAAACGAAACTGAGTGGCGTCAAAAAATGTAGTAAGAGATTTGTTGACCCGAGCGTAAGTTGTTATGGCTTCTAGCTCTATTGGTGTTAGTCCGTGGTAGGTAAGATAAAAACAGAATTGATCTTCTCTATTGTTTGCAAAAATTGACGCCATTAAAGCATATAACTGATTCAAATAGTTTCGGTCAAACGCTATCGCTATGTTAATCAAGTCTATCAGGATTTATAGGTAGCTATTTTTTTCAGCCAAGCCGTAGTTCGAGGGAATAAAATGTCGCCAATGAATATCTTAAAATCTGACATGGTTTTAGGAAAGGCAAAAATGAAATACTTGAATCCATACCAAACAGCTATCGAGTCATGACCAAGCCTTCTTGCTTCCCTAGTAATGAACCAGTACTTGTATTTATCATTCAGGTACAAAAGCCCATCTTGGTTTAGTTGTAAAGCCATTCTACTTCTTATCAGCCGTTGTGACCTTACATAGTTTCTACGTTTCTTGTTAATATTATGCACACGAATCCTCACCAAAGCTCCATCGATCTTTTCAAATTTAGCTCCTGCCAAGACTACTTTAAACCAAAATAGCCAATCCTGTCCAGTGTCGATATCAGTATCAAATCCAACTACTTTGTCTACGACACCTCGTCTAATTAACGGATTGTCCATACCGAAAATAGTGGCGGCGAGCACTTTTTCTACACGCTCCTTATATTCCATCGGAATAGTGATTTCTCGACGAGTACTTTTGTCATGAAGAATTTCATTATTTTGATTGACATGAAACTCCATTTCATCACTATACACAAGATCGGTTCTCGGATTTTCAACAAAGTGGGCGATATTTCTTCCCAACTTATCCGCATCAAGCAAATCATCCGCATCCAGAAACTGTATGAACTTTCCTTTTGCGTACTTTAAGCCCGTATTTCGTGCAGACGATACGCCTAATTGGTTTTGAAAAATGTAAACGAATCTCTTATCCTCATCCATCAAACTCTCTACAAATGACTTCGTAGAATCTGTCGATCCGTCATCTACAACAATACACTCCCAATTGCTGTAGGTTTGAAGTTTTACCGATAGCAATGATTCATTCAAAAAAGACCCATAATTATAAGTAGGGACAATAATACTGACCAAAGGACTATCGGATTTCATTGTTAGGCTTTGAATTAAATTGCAAGGCAATTTGAACTTCTATAGAAAATCGTGGTGCACCTTCGGTTCACATTCGCCGCCGAAATTCCCCAAAAATCAACTCTTCTAAATCCCAATTCATTTAGGAAATTGCCAGCTGCTCCATATCGATCTCTTTCGGAGTCATCTAAGATTATTACCCCGACATCAGTTAAAAATTTAACGCTCATTTTGCAGCAGTTGACTCGATCCCTTCCGTCAACCAATACCAAATCGAATAACACTCCCGGTTTGGAAATGGATCGGCAATATATTCCATCATAGTCAACTTTGGAACCATATAACTTTGCATTTGGAAGCTCAAATCTTTCCACATCACTGAGCCATGAAGAATCATGTTCAACAGAGTGCACAAAGGCAACACGCTCTGAAAAATAGCGAGTTGAACTTCCAGCCCCAAACTCAAATACCGTCATGGTGTCTTTTAGTCGGTCATTTAAAAATTCAATAATCGGGTACACAAGCCAGGGAAGTGGTTGACCATCTTTTGATGTTGGCGTTCCCATTTCTGCAGAGAGGAACCACCCTAGATCATCTAAATAGCCACTCTTGGAAAAGTTGAGAAGTCGTAGTTCATCGTCATTCAAAAAAAGACTAAGGGTTCGCCTCCGTCCCAGAGGTAGCGCATATAGGAAAGCCAGGATCTTTTTAGTAATTGTTTTCATAAGGGCTGTTCAAAAAAGAGTGTTCCACTAAAAAGGCTCCTTGGTTTTCTGGAAGGCTTCTACCCTGGCTAAAGAAATCGCCGCTTTCAACATTGAAAAATATAGCTTCTTTCACCCAATCCTCAACTATCTCTTTTTGCGTAATAAAAATAGTTAGGGAATAGCTACCCACATTAAATGGAAACCTTGAAATTTGCAAATCAACTGTCTCGATTTGATTAACTAATACTAGGTCACGATTGAATAATGAGGTACTAAACCAAGATATCCTCTTACCAGTAGCAGTATTCAAGCCGACATCCAAACGAATTGACATCTCACTTGAAGTATCCTTTTTTAGTAAAAATCTAAACTTAATATTTTCTCCTACCCTTATCACGGTGCATTTTTTATCATTTTTTAGCACATCAATTCCTATCAATTGTACGTTGCCTAAGCCATCTCGATCTTCACGTAGGTGTATTGGCCGTTCCCCAAGAACCACTCCATGTTCTAAATACTTAGACACAACTTTTTCAATAGTGTCATTTAACTCTATTACTCCCTTATTAAGTAAAATCCCCTTCCTACAAAAAAGTGAGATCGCTTCTATATTGTGACTAACAAACAACACAGTTCTCCCTTGTCCTGCCACTTCCTCCATCTTCCCCAGGCACTTCTTCTGAAATTCGGCGTCTCCAACTGCAAGTACTTCGTCTATGATCAAGATTTCTGGCTCTAAATGAGCAGCTACTGCAAATGCCAGCCTCACTTTCATCCCACTGCTATAGTGCTTGATGGGGGTATCCAAAAACTTACTCACTCCACTAAACTCAACGATCTCATCAAATTTAGCCTTTACCTCAGAGCGTCTCATCCCAAGAATGGTGCCATTCAGGTAGATGTTCTCCCTTCCAGACAGCTCAGGGTGAAATCCAGTGCCTACTTCCAAAAGTGCCGATACCCGGCCGAACAATTTTATATTTCCGCTGGTTGGATAGGTGATTCGGCTGAGGATTTTTAGCAAAGTACTTTTACCTGCACCATTTCTACCAATTATGCCTACTGCCTCTCCTTCATTTACCTGAAAACTTACGTCTTTCAGGGCCCAGAACTCACGCTCCTCCTTCGAGTACCTCCTTCCAAACTTACTTTTGAGACTTTCGCTGAGCGAACCAGCCTTTTGATGACCAAGCTCATATTTTTTTGAAATTCCCTCAACTTCAATAGCTCTGCTCATATCTCTTTAGACGATGTCGGCAATAATTCTTTCAGTCCGATGGAAATAAAATACCCCGGTAAGAAACAGGACAAAGGTTACAATGAAAGAAAGGAAGGTGTACTCATTCAGCTCTCCAGCTCCCAGCAAACTCCACCTCATTCCTTCTACAATTCCCGCCATCGGGTTCAAATGATATAATAGCTGCCATTTGTCCGGAATCATAGATGAAGGGTAAGCAATAGGTGTAGCATACAACCCAATCTGCACCATAAATGGAACAACATGCTGAAAATCACGAAATCTGATGGTGAGTGCACTCAACCAGATGCCGACAGCGAGCGAGCAAAACAAGTTGAGGAGAATAAATACAAACACATAACCGAAGTTGTCACCCATCGATTGCTGATAATAAACCATCAAAACGGCAAGCAAAACCAGCGCAACTACAAAATCGACAAGACCGACCAACGCCTTACTTAGTGGGAGCACAAGCCTGGGGAAGTAAATTTTCTTTACCATGTCCTGGGCTCCGATAATGGAACCACCACTCTGGGACATCACAAAAGCGAAGTAATTCCAGGCGCTCATGCCCGCCAGGGCAAAAATCGGGTAAGGCACTCCTTCAGTATCCACCTGTATGGCTTTCCCAAAGATAAGAGTGAAAATTATGAGTGTTACTACTGGCTGGACAATAACCCAGGCAAGTCCAAGGAAAGTTTGTGCATAACGTACCCGGATGTCTTTGTAAGTGAGTACTAGGAAGAGATCCCTGTAGTTGAGCAACTCTTTCAAATCGATCTTCCACCAGGGCCTGCTACTTGAGATCAAAGTAAAATGCTTTTTATCCATCAGCGTCTTGAGTCCTGTCGTTTGAATTGAACGAAAAATAGGCTGTAAGCGAACAAGGGGATCACTGGTATCCGGTACCTTGCCAAAGAACCAAAATTAAATGTCGACACGCCAATTGCGAAACAAAAAACGATAGTGAATAAAAAAAAGAATGACATCAGGGGATCCTTAATAAGGAAACCAAAAAAAGAAACGAACCCCGTCTTGACCAGAGTGTAACCGAAAAGCCAGAGGAGCAGCAAGCTTTCTATTGCGGTTAAAAGCATTACAGGATTTCGAACTTCCCATATATAAGGACGAAAAAGAGACACCCAAACACCCGGAACAAATTTCCTTACGAGGCCGGGAGGACTAAAGTCGTCGTCACCCAGGCTATACGCTGACCCTCCTTCCACTTGGCTTACATAGTAGAGCCACTCTGCTGATACCCTGGCTGTTTCAATCATCGAATCTAGAGAATATTTTCTGTTGTCCTCGCCAAGCTTAAGTGCGGCAAAATACATACTGTAAAGCACGCCCACAATGAGAATTGGTGTCAAAAGTATCCTCATTACTGTACTTTTGACCGCCCGTGAAAAATAAAAAAAGTATATAAATAACACAGCGCCAGGAATAAGACTAAGCGCTATATAAATCTTGATATGGTAAAGCACATAAGTCGATCCTAACAAAATGATGAAATTAAGCAGTGTCACTCTTTTCCATTTCACAATCTCAAGCAGTGAATAAATAAAAAAACCCAAGCTGGCAAACGTGAGTGTGTCCTTCAAAATTCCGGATCCCCAAAAAAAGACTGATGGGATGAAAAGCACCGCCAGCGCAGTCCATTTGCCTATCCATGGACTATATTTATCCAGTGCATAAAAAAGCGCCCAAGTGCCGGAAAAGCTGATAGCCGCAAAGCACAGAGAAATCGCATAATAGGAGTTAAGCGTAAAAATGGCCAGCAAACCCGCCACTCGTACAATACTGTAAGAAGGCAAATCACCAAAAAAGATAATCCTTGATGCATATTGAAAAGCGTCCGCCGGGTACTCAGCACCTGCAGTTATCAAGCTAATCGCTTTTGTCGGGGAATCGAGAAATGCCTCCCAAACTATTTTGGCACCCCAATTATAGTAATTCATTGTATCCCCTCCCTCATAATAAAACTGATACACAAACCCCAAAGCTATCGCCCCAACAAACTTGACAGTCAAGCCGGGAATGAAATACTTGCGGGTGTCACTATTAGTCACTTTTGGCCTGATCCAGTAGGCAAGAGCATACAAGAGGAGGAGGTAAATAGGTGTGACAATAAGGTCTTGGAGGCCCATAAAAGTTAAATACAGGTCGCAAATTACTAATTATATCGGAACACCTGGCGTCCGAAGCCTTCGGTTAAAGCAGCATTTCGACGAATAACTGTCAATTGGGGATAAGCACGGTTTTATCATAAGCCAATCTTGCACTAATTTCACCGGGTGAAAATTCTTTTCCTCTTTCCCTATCCTCTAGAGCAAGCGCCGTCGCAGCGCTTTCGGTTCGAACAGTACTTTGCGGCGTTACTCAAAGAAGGGCATTCTATCGATAGTCAGTCTTTTTGGGGGGAATACTACTGGAAGGTGCTTTACAAAAAAGGAAATACAGTCCAAAAGGCATGGGGGCTACTCAATGGATTCGGACGGCGCTTCAAAGTGCTTGGTCAGGTGCCGTCCGCCGATTTCGTTTTTATCCACCGGGAACTTACGCCGCTAGGCCCTCCCATCTTTGAATGGCTAATAGCCAAAGTTTTCAGTAAGAAGGTCATTTTTGACTTCGATGATGCCATTTGGCTGCCCAATACGAGTGAAAGCAATAAAATCGCTGCCTGGCTAAAATGGCATTCAAAAACAGAGAGCGTCTGCCGCTGGGCGTGGAAAGTTTCTGTGGGCAATTCTTACCTGGCTAACTATGCGAAGCAGTTCAATGACAACCTTGTGATCAACCCTACAACCATCGACACGGAGCACCACCACCGAATCAACAAAAAAACACAGCCCAACAACGACCTTATCGTTATCGGCTGGACGGGCAGCCACTCTACGCTCCCTTACCTCGATATGCTTTGGCCAGTGCTTGAGCAACTTGCCAAAGATGAAAAATTCTCTTTCAGGGTGATCTCCAACCAGCCTCCGCCAGTAAACTACCCATGGCTGGAGTTTATAGCCTGGAACAAGGAAACAGAAATAGACGATCTGGCTGCCATCGATATCGGCGTGATGCCGCTCACAGACGACAAATGGAGCAAGGGGAAGTGCGGTTTCAAAGCTTTGCAATACATGGCATTAGAGATCTCCACCGTCGCTTCGCCTGTAGGCGTGAATACGGATATCATAAAGGACGGCATCAATGGGCTGATGGCTACCAATACAGAAGAATGGGTGTTTGCACTGAAAAAACTGATCAAAAGCACCGCACTAAGAACACAACTGAGTGAGGAAGGGAGACGAACGGTTGAAAACACCTACTCGGTAAAGGCAAACACAAAAAATTTCCTTGAACTATTCGGCAAATAGTTCTTCCAACGGAATAGTCAAACCTGAGAACAAATTACTTTTCAAAGTTTCCTCCTTCTTAAGGATGGTCAACAGGTGAAATCTCCCATTTTTGTCCAGCACAAACACACGAACATCCTCACCTTCCGGATCAACCACCCAATACTCCTTCACTTCAAATTTCTGATAGAGGAGTAATTTTTCAGACATATCTTTTTTTGAAGTGGAAGGAGATAGAATCTCTACCACCAGATCAGGTGCCCCAATAGCGCCCTTCTCATCAAGCTTGTTTTTGTCGCAAAAAACAGACAGGTCGGGCTGAACAACGTTTTCAACCAGTTCTTCTTGAGAATAGTCCTCGGACAGGCGAACATCAAAGGGCGACGCATAGACTTCACATTTTTTATTCCTCAAAAAATTTTGAAGGTGGAAATGGATAGTTCCGCTGATTTTTTGATGCCTTCTGCTCGGAGCAGGACTCATATCGTAAGGCATACCATCGATAATCTCCCACCTTTCGCTGTCGGGCCAGGTGAGGTAATCAGCATAAGTGACTTTTTTGTTCTTATAAATAGGGAGAGCCATGACTAAATTTACCTGTTTTTCTTATCTAATCCATCTCCTTCAAATTCTTTTTGGCCACTTCCCATGCACGGTCTTTTCTGCCTGCAAGGCGTTTGACTTCTTTGTAGTATTCCTTTGCCTCTTTTTGATTGTTTTCTTTTTCGGCTATTTCTCCAAGGGCCAACAGAGAATACAGGTTATAACCCATTTGCTGGGTTTCATTCTTGGAACTAAACCTTACTGCTTCTTTGTAGAACTTTTTGGCATTCGTATAGTCTTTTCTCGTTTGGTATATCTGGCCCAGAAAGAAAGCAGCATACCGGCCACTGTTTTCCTCGTAGCCATCGTATCTCTGATAATACTTATCGATGATCTCCAGAGAGGTTTTTTCGCAAAGCTGATAATCGCCAGTTCCGTACAAGAGCCGGGAATAGTATCGATGGAAGTATGGGTTGTCAGGAAACGTCTGATGCAAGTATTCGGCCACTTGCAAAGCTTCGTACATGTTTTTTCCTTCACTCGATAAAATCCGCATAAGGAAATACTGGGCCTCAGTGCGAGTATAAAAAGCGTTCCTGGCCACTTCTTTCAGCTGTTTAATTCCATCATCTTTATCTCCCTTATCGAAAAACAACATGATGGGCTTCAGCAAAGGATAGTTTTCAGGCACCCAAACAGAGTAATAGTTATACAAGGCGTCACCAAAAAGTATTTCAGGGCTGAGATCCTCCTGCCCACGACATTCCTCCAGATAAGCCAATGCATTCTTACCTGCTACAGCGGCCTTAGTCCATTTTTTTCTCTCGGAAAGCAATCGGCCCTGAAACGAATAAGTAGCAGACAGAAAAAAAGCGCCTTCGACCTTATTCACTTCCTTATAAAGCCGTTCGGAGAGGACCAGAGCGGTATCCATATAAGCATAAAACTTTTTATCGTATTGCTCATTTTCAATATTGGGCACAATTTTCCACCATTCGGACAGCCCCATCAAAAAATAAGGCAGCGGATGCCAACCATACTTTTGCTTCAGCCACCTGAATTGCTTCTCGGCTGTGGCAAAATGAAAGTTATACATATTGTTGAGGGCCTCGGTAGCGTCAAGCTGCACCTTGATGTCGTTAATGAGCAACTTACTGGCGACGTCCACAGTATCCGCCTTCACTTCTCCCACATTTATAGTTTGAGAAAATGAAAGGTCAGCAAAGCCGACTGACAACAATAAAGTGATAATGATAAACCTCATAGTTTGGTGGAGTGCCAAAAGTCTGCCAATTTTCAAATTGAATAATTAAGATAACAACGAATCAACGGCAAACCCGTTCTGTGAATTGTAAATTTTTCCATTGATATGCAACTTTCCAAAGAAAGACGACAAGAACTTCTCGACGAATGGTTTTCATTTGGCACGGGACAGCTGTTTGCTGTCATCTGCGTTGTCACGTTGATACTGCTTTTTATCAAAAAAAGTTTCATCGAAGGAGAGTTAGCCGCATTCGAGATTCTACAGGAGCGTGGTGAGATGGGATTTTTCCACGCCTTAAGTGCTGTGCAGTACCTCACGGTTCCACTCGTTTATGCCTGGAAGTTTACCGTTACGGCATTTATCCTCTATGTGGGCGGCTTTATGTTTGGCTACAAGCTTACTTTTAAAGACATGTGGCGGCTGGCTTTGGCAGCAGAACTTGTCTTTTTTATTCCCGAGCTTATTAAAATCGCCTGGTTTCTGGTGGTAAACACCGACCCTACTTATCAGGAAATTGGCGCTTTCTATCCGCTCTCCATGATGAACCTGTTCGATTTTGAGTCGTTGGCACCCCGCTGGCACTATCCTCTCAAGGCACTCAATCTCTTTGAGGTTGTGTACTGGATTGCGCTAGCCGCAGGTGTTTATGTCATCTCAGGGAAGCAGAGGAAAAACAGCATCATCATAGTGGCAACATCGTATGTGCTTTGGTTTTTTCTTTGGATTGGGTTCTACCTGATTATCTATAAGTAGTCGGAACTATTTTTTACCTATCCACCCGAGGTGGGTATGTTTGAAATCGTCAGCATACTTTAGGCCATAGCCAAAAACCCTGTCCATGGCGCTGTGACCAAATAATAGAAGCCCGGCGAACATCCATTCTGGCGATGAAATGACAAAGCCTGTTACAAAGCAAGCCACAGCTACCCCTTTATGATGTGCTAAGTTGTAAAAGACAGCACCAATTTTAGTGTTGAACAAATAGCCTATCATACTTACATCTGGTGCTAGCAGCCAGGCAAAGAACAGCCACCAGGCGTAGTCCAGATAAATCGTGCCGAAAAAAGCAGCAATAAACATCGCAGCTTCCTCAAGGTTAAGTAGTGATTTCATGCTTCACAGTTGTTTAAGTCTAATACCGGTTACTTTACGCCACATACGCATTAGTAAAGAGCAGGGTTTTTGGTGCAAAAATTATATAAAATGCAAAAAGGCAGTTCGTTACGAGAAGTATTTTGTCAAGGGTTGAAATAATATGAAAAGATACAAAATAGAGGCAACCCTGCGTTTGTAAACAGAGTCTTAAGCTTATATGTAAAACCAGCTTTTGAGCATGAAGAACTTTAAACTGATCAACAACCTGACCGGTTGGGCGGTATTTTTTGTTGCGCTCACAGTTTATGCCCTCACATTAGAACCGACGGCCAGTTTCTGGGACTGTGGGGAATTTATAGCTGCCAGCTACAAGTTGCAGATTCCACACCCTCCCGGACCACCGTTTTTTCTGCTGCTTGGTCGCTTTTTTACTTTTTTGGCGTTAGGCGACACCGAGCAGATCGCATTCTGGGTGAACATGATGAGCGCAGTAAGCAGCGCTCTGGCTGTAATGTTTCTTTACTGGAGCATCGTGCTACTGGCTTCCAAAATTATCAAGGCTGAGCTTCTTGACCTCCAGGCAAAAGATGCACTCGTGTTAATGGGTTCTGGGGTAACCGGATCGCTCGCTTTCGCCTTTTCCGACACCTTCTGGTTTTCTGCCGTTGAAGCAGAGGTTTACGCCATGTCCATGTTCTTCACTGCCATCGCTTTTTGGGCCATCCTCAGGTGGGACGCACTGGAAAATGCGTCTCTTTCCAACAAGTGGCTATTATTCATCGCCTACCTGATGGGCCTGTCCATTGGTGTGCACCCAATGAACCTGCTCACGATTCCATCTCTGGCACTCATCTATTATTTCAAGAATTACACTTTCTCCTGGAAAGGGCTGGCCGTTACAATTGTTTCGAGCGGGATAGGTATTCTGTTCGTCATGTTTGGATTCCGGGTCGGCGTGATGAGCCTCCTCACCAGATTCGAAATATTCTTCGTCAACTCCCTCCAACTTGGCTTTGGCAGCGGTGCCGCCTTCGGCATGGTCATTATTGCAGCAAGCATTCTGCTGGCAGTCTATTTTACGCAAAAAAAGGGACTGGTGGGGCTCAACACGCTTGCACTTTGCATTAGCTTTCTCATTATTGGCTATTCGTCGTTCGGAATTCTCACCATACGATCATCAAAAAATCCGCTAATTGACATGTGGAATCCGGAGAACCTGCCCAATTTTGTAGGCTATCTGGACATGAAGCAGTACGGAACCAGGCCTTTGTTGTACGGCAACTACTATGACGCAAAGCTGATTGATCAGCAACTTGGCGATCCGGTTTATCAAAAAGGTATCACTTCTTATGAGATAGAAGACTACGATTATCAACTTAACTACGACCCAGCAAGAACGACAATTCTGCCCAGGCTCTGGAGCCAAAGAGATCGGCATCCTGAAGCCTACCAGCAAATTTTAGGCTTGCAACCTGGCCAAAAACCGAATTTCGCAGACAATCTCAAATTCCTGTTCAGCTACCAGCTTGGCCACATGTACATGAGGTACTTTATGTGGAATTTCGCCGGCAGAGAAAGTGATCAGCAAGATGCTGGCTTCGTTGCTCTGACATCTTCTGTGGCTCCTTCAATGGAAGGGAACCATGCCAGAAACAGCTTTTTAATGCTGCCACTGGTACTCGGCTTAGTCGGTCTTTTTTTTAACTACAAAAAAAACCTGCAGTCTTTTTCAGTAATAGGTGTTCTATTCTTTATTACGGGAGTCGGGTTAGTACTCTACCTCAACTCACCCCCAGACGAGCCAAGAGAGAGGGATTACATCTATGTAGCATCTTTCTTTGCCTTCTGCATTTGGATTGGCCTTGGGGCATTTGCATTTCTCCGCCAGTCGCAACAGTTCTTTGCTGAGCGAAAATTGGCCCTCGCCATGGCCTGGTTTGCTACACTCATGGTGCCTGGCATCATGGTTATGCAGGGCTGGGATGACCACGATCGCTCCGGCAGGTACTACTCTGTTGACATGGCAAAAAATTACCTGACTGGATGTGAGCCAAATGGCATCCTATTTACCGGAGGCGACAACGATACTTACCCGCTGTGGTATGCGCAGGATGTGGAAGGCGTAAGAACCGATATGAGGGTAATTGTTGGCTCGCTCTTTAGTGCAGACTGGAATATTGACATGATGAAACGGAAAGCCTACGAATCAGAGCCCCTCCCTTTTTCTATTGATAAAACGCTTTATAAACAGGGTGGCCCAATCGACTATGTGCCAGTAGTGGAAAACCCAAACCTGAAGGGCGAAGCCATTAACCTTACTCAATACCTCAATCTGCTGAAGAAAAAACACCCGGCAATTATGGTGGAAACAAGGACAGGGTCAAGCCTCGCCTCGTTACCCTCAAAATTGATTCGACTGCCTGTTAGCAAAGAAGATGTGCTGGCGAGGCACCTGGTGCCCGACACGATGACCCAATATATTCCTGATTTTATCACTTTTGAAGTTACTGGAAATGGTCTTCAAAAAAGTGAAATCATGCTGCTCGACCTGATCGCCTCCAACAACTGGGAACGGCCCATTTACTTCACTCATACCGCCCTGAGTTTACTGCCGTTTGATCTCAATAAATATGTTGTGCAAGAAGGGATGACTTACAAATTGCTCCCTGTCGAAAATCCTGAGAGCGATAGCCATTTGATCAATAGCCATGTCATGTTTGCCAACATGACGGAGAATTACTCCTGGAGAAACCTCAACAATCCTGATGTCAATTATTCGTCGTATTACCAAAAGCAGCTGATGAGCCCCCGCCTGGGCTTCAACTTACTTGCCGAAGCACTCATGCTGGAAGGGAAAAATGACCAGGCGCTTGAGGCACTTCACAAAAGCCTCAATGCCATTCCCGATGACACCATTCCCTACGATCTCTCGGCCGTAGAAACAACCGGACTGCTCCTGGCACTCAACGACAGTGACACTGCGATAGCCATTGGGAAAACCCTGATCGAAAGGGCCGACAAAGAGCTCAGTTATTATTCTTCCGCTGTGAAGCAAGATGCTTTTGAGGTCAGAAAGAACCTGTTTGTGCTCGACAGACTCCAGCGGATACTGAAAGCCTACGGTTTTAATGAAGATGCATTGAAAACCGAAAGCATTTTCAGAAAGCATTACTCACATTTCGAGGGATAAAAATCTCCCAATTTGATTTAGAGGCTTGCTACCCTTTTAATTAGGTGGTAAGCCTTTTCTTCTCCCCCTCAATATTATAGGTATCCGTAAGGCAGATAGCTTATTAATTACTATTTTCGCCCGAATAAAAAATTAATAGAATGAATTATATAAAGGTGAATAACCTTACCGGTTGGTTCGTTTTTGCCATTGCCACCCTCGTTTATTGGCTAACTGTTGAGCCCACCGCCAGCTTCTGGGACTGTGGAGAATTTATAGCAGTTTCATATAAACTCGAAGTGCCTCACCCCCCAGGGGCTCCACTCTTTCTGTTGATAGGAAGATTCTTCAGCTTGTTCGCCCTCGGTGACGTGGAAAGGGTAGCCTATTGGATCAATATTTCGAGTGTGCTGAGCAGTGGATTTTCCATTCTTTTCCTTTTCTGGACAATCACAGCTCTTGCTAACAAGCTAATGGGGTTGAAGCCTGGCCAGGGCACCGACGATCAAAACTGGTCTATTATTGCAGCTGGTATTGTAGGCAGCCTTGCGTACACCTTTTCGGATTCCTTCTGGTTTTCGGCTGTTGAAGCCGAGGTTTATGCCATTTCATCCTTCTTTACCGCCTTTGTTGTGTGGGCCATCCTGAAGTGGGAGCAAATTGATGACGACAGGCACAGAAATCGTTGGTTCCTGCTACTTGCTTACACCGTTGGTCTATCTATCGGCATTCACCTTCTCAACCTTGTAGCCATTCCAGCCCTTGGCCTTATCGTGTACTTCAAGTATTACGAAGAGGTAACAACCAAGGGTGTATTGACAACCCTGGCAGTTAGTGGTGCCATCATCCTTATCATTATGGCCGGCGTCATCCCGGGCTTGCCAAGTCTCGCCTTCTCTTTCGAGCTTTTCTTTGTGAATTCGCTTGGCTTGCCATTTAAGTCTGGTATCATCGTTTTCGTTCTTCTTTTCCTCGGCGCTCTTATTTACGGAATCATTTATTCCGAGAAAAAAGAGAAGGTCATTCTGAACACCTCGCTGCTGGCTTTTGCTTTCATTCTGGTTGGCTATTCTTCCTACACGGTCGTTCTTATCAGGTCGAATTACAATCCTCCTATTGACGAGAACAACCCTGAAAACGTAAACACCTTTGTTTCCTACCTCAAAAGAGAGCAATATGGTGATCGGCCGCTTTTCTTTGGGCAGTACTTTACCACCGAGCTTCAGGAACAGAAAAAAGGAGCTCCTGTGTACGCTAAAGGCGAAACGGAATACGATATTATTGACTACAAAGTAGACGCTATCTACGACAAAACTGGCATGACCATCCTGCCAAGGATGTACAGCTCCACAGCGGAACATGCCAAGCGCTATAGAGAAATTACCGGTCTCAGGGCAGGACAAAAACCTACCTTTGGAGACAACCTGTACTTCATGTTCAAATATCAGCTCGGTCATATGTACATGAGGTACTTCATGTGGAATTTTGCCGGGCGTGAAAGCGATGTACAGGACGCCAGTTGGACTTCGCCTGCAGATGCCTTTAAGAAAGTGCCATGGGAGCTTGAAAATAACAAAGGACGAAATAACTATTTGTTCATCCCGCTTATTCTTGGCCTGATTGGTTTCTTCTATCAGTACAGAAAAGACCAAAAGAACTTTAGCGTTATGTTGTTGCTGTTCTTTTTAACAGGAGCTGCGCTAGTACTCTACCTCAACTCTCCGCCCTCGGAGCCAAGAGAAAGAGATTATATTTATGTTGGGTCGTTCTATGTCTTCTCGATCTGGATAGGCTTTGCAGTATTGGCCATGTACGATTTGTTCCAAAGGTTTATTGCCAATAAAAAAGTGGCTATTGCCACGTCTCTCATCATCTGCCTAAGCTGCCCGGCCATAATGGCCAGCGAAAACTGGGATGATCATGACAGGTCGGATCGCTATTTCTCTGTTGACACCGCCAGAAACTTCCTGGCGAGCTGCGCCCCTAATGCCATTCTCTTCACGGGTGGCGATAACGACACCTTCCCGCTTTGGTATGTGCAGGAGGTAGAAGGCTTCCGCACTGACGTTCGGGTGGTGGTGCTGAGCTATTTCAACACCGACTGGTACATCGATCAAATGATGAGACAGGCATACGAATCTGAGCCGTTCCCATTCTCACTGACCAGCAAAGACTACCGCCAGGGTGGGTTGAATGACTTCGTGGTGGTAATGGAAAGAGAGAACATCAAAGGCGCCATTAGCCTTGAGCAGTACATGAAGCTGGTGCGTGAAGGCAATCCTGCTCTCAGAGTGGCGACTTCGATAAGTGCCTACAACTCTATCCCTTCCAAGAGCGTGTACTTGAATGTTGACACCACTAGCGTGCTTTCAAAAGGAATCATACCTTCCACACTAGAAGATTATATGGTGCCCAGGATGGTGTTCAACATCAAAGACAGGGTACTGGAAAAGAAAGACCTGGCTATTCTGGATATCATTTTGACCAATAAATGGGAGCGCCCTATTTATTTCAACAACACTTCATTGGCCAGTGTCAACATCGACATCAGGCGTTATGCAGTGCAGGAAGGCAATGCTTACCGATTACTACCTGTTGAAAACCCTGACAACCAGGAAACTTTCGTCGATGTAGACATTATGTACGACAACATGATGAACAACTTCTACTGGAGAGGCTTGCAAGACCCAAGCATTTACTACACGGAAGATTACAGGAATTTCGTTCTTAACCACAGAGCAAGCTTCAATACACTAGCTGAATCTCTTCTGATGGTAGATGATACTGAAAGGGCAAAAAATGCGCTTCTCAAATCTCTTGAGGTAATGCCTGACTCGGTGGTTCCCTATGATCACTTTACTGTGAGAATGGTGAGCCTGTTGATGGAAGTAGGCGAGGAAGAAAAAGCCAAAGAGATAGCGGCAACAATGAGTGTAAGAGCTGATGAAATGCTCACTTACATGTTCGACAATTTAATTGCTGACTCCTTTACGGTGCAAAAGAACCTGATTGTACTCAATGAGCTAGCCAGGGTGTTCCGGGCCTATGAAGATCCTGAGCTGGGAAAAACCTACGAGGAACTCTTCCGAAAACACTACGGAATGATGAATAACTAATGAAAAGCCCCGTATTCCGGGGCTTTTTTTATTTTCTCAAAATCAGGAATAAATCAAGGGATGTATCGGCGTCATCCGAAACCAGATAGTCATCGTGAGAAATTGATGACACAAGACTGTCGGATGCCTTCTGCAGGTTATTCCGGTTAAACCTGTTCAGCAAATCATAGGGAATCCGAAGCATCCAGGCAGGCAATCGATACTGTAAATTGAGCACATCAAACCTGGTGATCCTTTTCACGGAAGCTCTGTTTTTCTCGTGATAGTCCATCACTTTCTCGCTTCCGGCAATTCCCTTCATTTCCACATCAGGAAAGTATTTTTTGGCTTTATCGGTTAATTCCTGTGCTGTGTACTCCCGAATATGCCATGGATTTCTGGTCAGTGTCAGCTTGATATTGGGCGTAGTGAGCAACGCCACGCCCCCGGACTTTAGCACCCTGGCCATTTCTTTCAGAAACAGCTCGTCATCCTTAATATGCTCTATTACCTGAAAGGTAACGATGCTATCGAACGCATTGTCTTCAAGGCCGCTAAATGGGGGAAATACAGCTTGCCTGAAATCACCCTTGGGGTTTTCTTTTTGAAGCTTTTCTACAATATCCCCGATTTTGTCGAGCGCAGTATATTTCTCAACAAGGGGCATGAGCTCTTTCACCCCACGTCCCTCGCCGCACCCAAGCTCCAGCATGTTTCCTCTCACATAGTCTTTCGCCACTATGTAGGGTTTCAAAAGTCGCTGGTGTATCGGATTGTCTGAAAGTATCTCTGCTGAGGTAATTTCCGTAGTATAAACTGCCATGAAGATTCAGTTCGGATTGCTTTTCGGCTTCAAAGTAAGATAAAATTATACTTTCGGTTCAAGTTTTTTAGTTACTTGGTTGTTATATGCTAAACATTCCCACGCATTTCAGTATGAACAAGGTTCAAAGCGCCCTATTTTGTTTATTTGTCATTGCCTTTTCGTTCGCAGGGCCTGACGTACACAGTCAGTCAATCAATAGTTTTAACCTTTCCTATACCTACAACCCTTCCGGGCCCATTCAATTCAAATATCGTTTGGTTAAGTCCGACCCGGGCTACAAAGTTTACTTTCAGCTGAATCTTCCTGCCTACGACACCATTGGCAATTACGAGTTGAACACTTTTTACCGAAGCTCATATTCGGACTCCTCTGCATTCAATGAGACAACCCACAATTGGGCTGATCTCACCGACGTTTCAGCCTATCCGCAGCTCGCAGGAAAGCTGGCTTTCATGCCCTCGGAAAGTCAAAATATTATTGTCTTTCACGTCAAAAGACCGAGCACGCAAAAATCTTTCTTTTTCGATGTAGCGCTGGAAGGCGACAACATGTTTACTCCTGATGGGATAACCCCTGTTGATAACAATGGAATGCCCGTCTTAAAGTCTTTTTTCAGCCCAAGAGATTCGCTCTCCCTGACGGCCGAAGATACGGCTCAGCTTTACGGATTTTACTACAATATGGATTTTGAAGAAGCCAGGCCACCCATGGTTATCGACACTATTTCCGGAGGCAAAACAATGGGAATTGATAGCTCATTCATGATGAGAGTGGGTTACTTTTCTGCAACCAAGCCGGGTCTTTACCTGTTTCAAACCGATTCCAGTTCCGGCTCAGCGCTGGCCATGCGCCTGGCACCTTTTTATTATCCCAAGTTCGTTTCAGTTGACGAAATCATTGGCACCCTTCGCTACATCAGTTCCAAAGAAGAGTATAACAAGCTGGTTTCGTCCAAAACCAGAAAGAAAGCGCTGGACAATTTCCTGCTGGACATTTCAGGCAGCCAGGACCGGGCAAAACGGATCATGCAGAACTATTTCACCCGAGTGGCTGAGGCGAACTTGTTGTTTACCGGATTTAAAGAAGGCTGGAAAACTGATGCAGGCATGATTTACATTATCTTTGGCCATCCTGATGTGGTCGAAAGAAACGATGTAGGAGAAGTTTGGACCTACCTCAAAATGGAGGACAAATCTGACCTTAAGTTTGAGTTTATGAGGGTCAAAAATATTTTCACCCCTGGCTACCTTACGCTAATTCGTAAGGACGATTATGACAGATATTGGTTTCGCTTCGTAGATTTGTGGCGCAAAGGAAGAATTTAAACTGTTCTTCGGCCTGCCGGGTCGCAGAACCAACAAGCATCAGGTGATAAGAAAATACCCTCAACAGCGAAGGCCCAACCCTTCCGATATGATTTATGGCACCCGGGCGGTGATAGAAGCCATCAAGGCCGACAAACAAATCGACAAAATTTTCATCCAGAAAAATGTTAAAAATGAGCTCACCAATGAGCTCATCAAGCTACTGATTGAAAACGGCATCGTTTTCCAGAATGTGCCCGGAGAAAAGCTTGACCGCCTAACTGGCAAAAACCACCAGGGTGTCATCGCCTTTGTCTCACCCATTGAGTTTGCCGACCTGCACAGGGTTGTATCGTTCATCTTCGACCAGGGCAAGGACGGCCTCATAGTGCTGATTGACCGGGTAACGGACGTGAGAAACTTTGGTGCCATTGTACGAACCGCCGAATCCGCCGGGGCCGACACGATTGTTATCCCTTCCAAAGGCAGCGCTCAAATCGGCAGTGATGCTGTGAAGACTTCAGCAGGAGCCCTTAACCATCTTCCCATTTGCAAAGTGAATGACTTCGAAGAGTCGGTCAAGTACCTCAAAGAGTCAGGCTTTCTCGTAGTGGCGTGCACAGAGAAAACTGATCAGCTATACTCAGACGCTGACCTTACCGGGCCTGTGGCGCTCATTATGGGTTCTGAAGAGGATGGTATTTCTGACAGCGTGCTTGAAATGGCTGATACGAAGGTGAAAATTCCTATGCAGGGCAAAATTGAATCGCTGAATGTTTCCGTGGCAGCCGGTATTTTTCTTTTTGAGGTGGTAAGACAAAGAATGGCAGCCTTGAAGTAGACTGCCATCCAAAAAATTTATAAAAAACTGCTTTGGCTGAGCGCTCAGAGGAGCTCCTCACCCTTCTTGTTTTTCACGTCGTTCACAAATTCCCTGAACTTCGCTTCCTGGTCTTTTTTCACTATCATTAGTACGTCCTCAAAATCAGCTACGAGGTAGCCTTCGAGGTCTTGTAGAATAACCAGCTTGTCCTTATCGGTTTTGATAATATTGCTGTGACTATCGTAAGGAAGTAACTCTGCACCCATAACGATGTTCTCGTTTTCCTCCTTTTTCAGGTTATCGTAGAGTGAGCCCCACGAGCCCAAATCCGACCAGGCAAAATCGCCCAGCACGACATAAACATCGTTTGCCTTTTCCATAATACCGTAGTCAATAGATATATTTCTACACTGCGTATAGGCCTTGTCAATATACTGCTGCTCGGTGTCGGTGTAATAATGCTCCATACCATCATCAAAGGCCTCAGCCATTTCGGGCAGGCTATTCTCATATTCCTTGATGATCGTAGAAGTCTTCCAAATAAAGATCCCCGCATTCCAGACAAAATCTCCGCTTTCCAGAAACTTCTTGGCCCATTCCAGCTCAGGCTTTTCCGTGAATGTTTTAACCTTCCTGGCTGCACCAAACTTTTCTTCAGAATACTGAATATAGCCATAGCCGGTTTCCGGCTTTGTTGGCTTAATGCCTATCGTAACCAGGTTGCCTTCCTTCTGAGCTGCGAATATGCCTTCCTCAACCGTAGCAATGAATTTGTCCTCATTAAAAATGGCATGGTCTGCCGGAGTGATTACCACCGTGGCGTCAGGGTTCTTTTTGTGAATTTTGTAGCACGCATACGCCACGCACGGAGCGGTATTTCTCCGGGCCGGTTCAAGCAGTATTTGATCCTGCTCAAGGTCAGGTAATTGTTCCTTCACTAATTCGGCGTATTGTTGATTAGTGACGATCAATATGTTATCTTTGCCCGCCGTTTGCAGGAACCGGTTGTAAGTCATTTGTAAAAGTGACTGACCAGTACCAAATATGTCAAGAAATTGTTTTGGGCGCTTGTTTCTGCTATAGGGCCAAAACCTACTCCCTACACCACCGGCCATAATTATTACAAAAGTTTGACTGCTTTTTCTGTCCATTACTTAGCTAAAACGTATTTCGTTGCAAATATAGGCTTTAAATACGGTCAGCAAAGGTCGTGGAATCATTAAAGAGCATAATGACGCTGTTATAAAACGATTATGAATGACGCCCATCACACCTTATCACTGATATTTGGAAAGTGAGCGTGTCATTTGAATTAAAATTAGTATATTCAATTGCTCAGCTAACTGTGTGTAAAAGCTGAAAAAGAAATTGCAGAGCCATATGATTGCGAGCCTGGAGGAACAATTAAAAGATAAGTTAAAAGAAGTTTTTGGGTACAGCAGCTTTCGAGGCACCCAGGAAGCGATCATCAAAAATATACTTGACGGACGGAATACCTTCGTCATCATGCCAACCGGTGCGGGCAAGTCGCTTTGTTACCAGCTGCCAGCACTGATCCTTGATGGTGCGGCCATTGTTATCTCACCTCTTATTGCCCTGATGAAGAATCAGGTCGATCAATTGAATGCGGTGGGTGTCAATGCCCAGTTCCTCAACTCTACGTTGACCAAGACGGAAATGAACAGGGTAAAGAGAGAGACCCTGAGCGGAGAGGTGCAGCTACTTTATGTGGCACCTGAATCTCTTACCAAAGAAGAAAATATTGAGTTCCTCAAAAAAGCAAACATTTCTTTTGCGGCAATTGACGAGGCTCATTGTATCTCGGAGTGGGGCCATGACTTCAGGCCTGAGTACCGGAGAATCAAGCAGATTCTGGCCCAAATCAGCAACATGCCCGTGATTGCACTGACCGCTACTGCTACTCCGAAGGTGCAAATTGATATTCAGAAGAACCTGCAAATGGAAGAGGCCGACATTTTTAAGTCTTCTTTCAACAGAGAAAATCTATACTACGAGGTCCGCCCCAAGCAGCACACCAAAAAGCAACTGGTAAAGTTCGTAAAGTCTCAGAAAGGCAAATCTGGGATTGTGTACTGCCTGAGCCGAAAGAAAGTTGAAGAAATAGCCAACTTGCTGCAGGTAAATGATGTGAAAGCTGCTCCTTATCACGCCGGCCTTGATGCTGCGGTACGAATAAAGAATCAAGACGACTTCCTGAACGAAGAAGTAGATGTCATTGTGGCAACCATTGCTTTCGGTATGGGCATCGATAAGCCAGATGTTCGCTTTGTTGTGCATTACGACACTCCAAAATCATTGGAAGGATACTATCAGGAAACTGGTCGTGCCGGAAGAGATGGTCTGGAGGGTAACTGTATCATGTTCTACAGTTACAACGACATCATCAAGCTTGAAAAATTCAATAAGGACAAAACTGTTACTGAAAGAGACAACGCCAGAGTGCTGCTTGACGAAATGGTTTCCTACGCTGAGTCATCACTCTGTAGAAGAAAGCAGTTGCTACACTACTTTGGCGAAAGCTACGAGCATGATTGCAACTTTTGTGACAACTGCCTTAAGCCAAGAGAGAAGTTCGACGGCGAAGAGTATGTTCAATGGGTGCTCAGAGCCGCAATGGAAACGGGCGAAAGGTTTAACCTGGCACACCTCGTAGATGTGGTGAAAGGCACGCCCTCGCAATACGTTAAAAGTTACGGGCATGATGCTTTGTCCATTTTTGGCAAAGGAAAAGAGCTGGAAGAAAGCCTCATCAAGTCGGTAGTGCGTCAGTCTCTGTTGCTGGAGTTTCTTGAGAAAGACATTGAAAATATTGGTGTGTTGAAAGTAACCGCCAAAGGCAAGGACTTTATTGTGGACCCTTTTGCGATCAAGCTCTCAAAAGACCACGAATATGACGTGGAAGTGACCGAGGAAGAAGAAGACGCAGAAAAAGTGCCTACCACAACCAAGGCCTACGACGAAGCACTCTTCGAAATGCTTAGAAATCTTCGAAAGAAGGTGGCCAAGCAAATGGACTTGCCTCCATATGTCGTTTTTCAGGATCCTTCCCTTGAGGAAATGGCCACCATCTACCCTACTACCAAAGATGAGCTAGCTCAGATCAACGGTGTCGGCATGGGCAAGGTGGCAAAATTTGGTAAGCCTTTTCTCGAGACTATTGCCAAATACGTTGAGGAAAATGACATTGAAACTGCCTCTGATGTAGTGGTTAAGTCGGCGGGACAGAAGTCGAAAATCAAGATCTTCATCATACAGCAAATTGACCGCAAGGTGGATTTGGAGGAGATTGCCGAAGCCAAAAGCATGGCCATGGAAGAGATCATCAACGAAATTGAACACATCTGCTATTCAGGCACCAAGCTCAACCTTGAATACTATATCGATCAGGTACTGGACGAAGACAGGCAAGATGAAATCATCGACTATTTTATGAATGCTGAAACAGACAGCATTGCAGTTGCACTGGAAGAACTGGGCGACGACTATTCGGAGGAAGAGCTAAGACTTGTCCGTATAAAATTCCTGTCAGAATACGCCAATTAATTGGTGCATAGCCTCCTCCTTCTTAAGTTTGTCGGCTAAACAATTCATCACTATGAATATAGCCGTCATTGGTTCAGGAGGAAGAGAACACGCACTTTCATGGAAAATTTCTCAAAGCCCGAAGTGTGACAATCTCTTTATCGTACCAGGCAACGCCGGCACTTCATCGGTTGGTACCAATGTTTCACTTTCCATTACCGACTTTCCAACGATAGCCGAATGGGCCCTGAAGGAAAAAATAGAACTGATCATTGTTGGCCCTGAAGAACCTCTCGTAAAGGGCTTCCGGGATTACTTCGAAACAAGAAAAGACCTCGCTCACATAGCCATTGTAGGCCCTGGAGCAGCCGGCGCAGCACTTGAGGGCAGCAAGGATGTCTCCAAGCAGTTTATGCTGAAACACGGCATTCCCACCGCCAGAGCGAAAACCATCATTGCCGACAACCTTTCCGAGGGCTTTCAATTTCTCGACTCTCTTCAACCTCCCTACGTGCTAAAAGCAGATGGACTGGCTGCAGGCAAGGGTGTGATCATCACAAGCAACCTTGCGGAGGCTAAAGACAGGCTCAGATTCATGATTGAAGAGGCCGAATTTGGCGAAGCCAGCCGAAAAGTGCTCATAGAAGAGTTTCTGGATGGCATCGAGCTTTCCGTTTTTGTGCTAACTGACGGGAAGGACTATATCATTCTGCCTGAGGCTAAGGACTATAAAAGAATTGGCGATGGCGATACCGGGCCAAACACAGGTGGCATGGGGGCTGTCTCGCCAGTGCCGTTTGCTCCGGGCGAGTTTCTGAAGAAGGTAGAGGAAAAAGTCGTAAAGCCAACAGTTGACGGGCTGAGGAAAGACAATATTGACTACAAAGGCTTTATTTTCATTGGTTTGATGAACGTAGGCGGTGAACCCTATGTGATCGAATACAATGTGAGGATGGGCGATCCGGAGACACAGGTTGTTATTCCCCGGATCAAATCAGACCTTGTTGACTTGCTCCTCGCCACAGGACAGGGCAAGCTAAAGGGCCAGTCGTTTGAAGTAAGGCCTGATTTTGCAACTACCGTGGTAATGGTGGCAGGAGGTTATCCTTCAGGCTATGAGAAAGGAAGGCCGATAACTGGTCTGGGCGGCAAATACGATTCAGAGGTATTCCATGCAGGCACAAAAATCTCCGGCGACGACGTTGTCACCAATGGCGGCAGGGTGTTGGCCATTACCAGCTTTGGGAGCTCGATTCAGGAAGCCGTCAGCAAGAGTTATAAAACAATAGATAGTATTACGTGGGATCAGGCCAATTTCAGAAAGGACATCGGCCAGGATTTGGTAAAGTACAATGGATAGCAGGCATTGTTAGCACCTGATGGTTTTGAAATTATTTTTATATTTGAGAAGAGCTAACATAAAATTGCTTAGAGATGGGATGTAGCACATGCAGTAGTGTAACTACCGCAGATGGTAAAGTGGCTGGTTGCAAAAGCAATGGTGGCTGCTCGACAGGTGGTTGCAATAAAATGAACGTTTTTGACTGGCTTTCCAACATGGACATGCCAGCTGTAGATAAATTTGATGTAGTTGAAGTAAGGTTTAAGAACGGCCGAAAGGACTTTTTTCGCAATAGCGAACACCTGCCTATCGTCACCGGCGATGCCGTTGTAGTAGATGTTCCGAACGGCCACCATATTGGCTACGTGTCTCTTCAGGGAGAGCTTGTTCGGCTTCAAATGCAGAAGAAAAAAGTGGCTAATGACAGTGAGGTCAAGAATATCTACAGAATAGCCACCCAAAAAGACCTGGAAAAATTTGAACAGGTTCAGGCCAGAGATCTCCCAACCCTCTTTCGCACAAGAGAGATCATCAGAGAGCTCAAACTGGACATGAAGCTGACCGACATCGAATTTCAAGCCGATAACACCAAAGCCACATTCTACTACTCTGCTGACGACAGAGTTGATTTCCGTGAGTTGATAAAACTACTGGCCGCCGAGTTTAAAATTCGGGTAGAAATGCGCCAAATCAGCTTGAGGCAGGAAGCAGGCCGACTTGGTGGAATTGGCGTGTGCGGCAGAGAGCTGTGCTGCTCCACCTGGCTCTCCGAATTCAAGAGTGTGTCTACTTCCGCAGCCAGGTACCAAAACCTGTCGCTGAATCCAAGTAAGCTCTCCGGGCAATGCGGCAGGCTCAAGTGCTGCCTTAATTACGAGCTCGACACTTACATGGATGCACTGGAGGGAATTCCAGAGCTGGAAGCACCTCTGCTTACGGCACGTGGTGAGGCGTCGCTGCAAAAGACTGACATCTTTCGAAAAACCATGTGGTTCGGCTACAGGGACGAAAATACCTGGTATCCATTGGACGTTGAGCGGGTAAAGGTGATTCTTGAAATGAACAAGAAAGGTCAAAAACCTGATACCCTGGCTATAGACAAAGAAGACAACGGAAGAGATGCCAACCAGGCTCTCAACAGCGACCTGGTGAACCTGGACAAAAAATTTGGTGGACAGGGCAGCGGCAAAAAGAAGAAAAAGAACAAAAAACGATTCAAGAACCGGAACCGGGGTCAAAACAATCAACCAAAGCAATAGATGAGGACACCACTATTGGGAAGCAAACTTGGCGGCCTCATTTGTTTGTCAGCAGGTTTGGTATTCCTCTTGTCATCATGCAGTGATTCAAGGATTTATGATGAATACCACGACTTTGATGAAAATGTGTGGCACATGGATTCTACTGAGAAATTTACTTTTCCTGTTGATGCGACGGAAGATCAGTTTCGGCTTTCTTATCTGGTCAGAAACACTGCAGATTACTCATACTACAACCTCTATCTCAAGTTCACTCTTGAAGACTCCCTTCATCAAGTGATCGAAAGTCAAATGCAGGAGGTAATTCTGTTCGACCCTAAAACAGGGAAGCCCTATGGCAGTGGGCTGGGAGATTTGTTTTCTCATGAGTTTCCAGCCATCGATAACTTCACGTTTCCTTACAAAGGGAAGTTCACCTTTTCAGTTCAGCAATACATGAGAGTGGAAAGCCTGGCGGGCATTCAGTCGCTTGGGTTAAAAGTTGAAAGAGTCGGGCAAGAATAGCTATTTACTCGATTTGCCCGATAAACTTGTAGAGTCGCTCTTCAGCACCTTCAGGGTCAATCCAAAACTCTCTGGAATAGAACTGAGTAGACCTCCATTTTTTATCCATCAGCAAGGTGTATCGGTAAACATAGGCATCCTTTGCTGAAATGCTGTTGAAATAAGTGTCGTCATCAGTAAAAATGAGCCCCAGAAATTCTTCCCTTTTCTTAACTGAGAGGTCAGCAAAATTCAGGTCTTCCGTCATGGATATATTTCGCATCTGAGGCACGGTCTCCAACCACTTTGTCATTCTTGATTTGAGGTACCAATGCTGCGAGAAGGCTGGCTCTTTAGGCGCATACGGTCTGAACTCCCCATTTGAAACAGTGAAAGCATACTCCAGGTACTTTCTCAGCATCTTAGGGCCCTCGTTCCTTAAGCCATCAACGTTTAGCTGATGAGGCAAAATGCTGCTAACCACAAAAATCTGCTCCTTGGCCCTGGTCACGGCTACATTCAGCCGGTTTTCGCCACCCTCGAGGTTGAGCGAGCCAAACTTCATCTGAAGTTTCCCCTTAGCATCGGGCGCATAGCCAATAGTGAAAATAATAATGTCTCTTTCGTCGCCCTGCACATTTTCTATATTCTTCACAAACAGCGAATCAGGCAGCAGCTTTTTATGATCCGCCTGATACGTATCCAGCAAGTCTAAAATATGCGACTGTTGAGCGGCGTTGAAAGTAACCACGCCAATACTTTTGTCCGGCGACTTTTTAAGACAATCAACAATCAAATCCACAACTCTGGTGGCCTCTTCATCGTTTCGGCTGCTTTCCCATACGCCATCTACTTTTTCGTAGGAAATAGCAGGTTTTGCCTCGTTGATTACTTCAAAATGAGGCACCAGCTGCAACTTGCCTTTGTAAAAGTAGTGGTTGCTGAAGTCGATCAGGTCGAGCGAACGGCTGCGATAGTGCCCCTGCAAAGAAACCTGGCTCAGGTGCTGCCTTGCCAGTGTCAGCAGGGAGTCAGCCTCCAGCGCCATCTCTTCCTCCTCTTCACTTTGCTCCCACCGGATTTTATACAGATCATTGGGCTGCAACTGCTTGTCATCGCCTGACACTACCACCTGCTTGCCCCTGTACATGGCAGCCAGACCATTTTCCACAAAACACTGGGAAGCTTCATCAAAAATGACCAGGTCAAATATCTCATCCAGCTGAAAAATAGCAGAAGCTGCCTCGGGAGAGGTAAGCCAGCAGGGCACCAATCTGAAAGCCTCGGCAGACATGTGAGCCAAAAGTCTCCTGATCGGCCAAACTCGCTTCTTTTTGGTGACCTGGTGCTGCAGGTCACGGTAGGTAATCGGGTTGTTGAGCCGATTATACTCCACTTCGCTGTATGTCTTTTCCCTGATTCTCAACAAAAGTATATCGCCACTCAGCTGGTTCTTCTTCTGCACCGCCTCCTGAAGTTCTTTTGTCAAAGTGTCCAATTTCAGAGAAGACACCGCTCTCAAAATGGGGTATTTTGTTTCAATGTGGTCGATCCACTGAAGATTGAGGCTGTTCTCAAAAATCTCATTCCACTCCTTTTCATCCCAGTCGGGCGAAATTTCCTCAAGCTTCTCAAAAATCTGGTTTTCGTAGGGTAGCACGCTATCCAGCAGTTTATCGTATTCAACAAGGCTGTCGAAGTCCTTGTCCAGCCGCTTGAGCAACTCCTCTGCGTACCCTTTCTTTCCGATAATCATTTTGATCTGCTTGGGCGTGAAGTATCCCTGCCACTGCTCCCATTTCAACGGAATCTCGTCCAGGGCTTCAAATGATCTGTCAGTAAGTTCTTTTAACTCTTCGAAAGTGTAGTTTTTTGGGTTGACCACCTTTGCAACAGGTCTCAGCGAACTGAAAATCATCTTTGCGTTGATCGCCCTTCTCACAAAGAAAAACCAGTTTTGCAGATCAATCTTCGACATGGCATTCGGCGGGTTCAATATCCATTCGCTGGTTCTCAGCTTGGTGAGGTTGTGTTCCAGGTTCAGGCGGCTGTCCACCATGATCATCAGCTCCTCAAACCCCTTTTTATTGCTCTCCAAATTATTGGCCACCAGCACCCGTGAAATAAACACTTTGTCTTTGGAAAAGAACTTCCACCTGAACCAGCTAAAAAGCCCCTTTCTTGCCTTACGCCCCCTTTCCAGGACCTCCTGTAACCTGCCTAACTCATTGCCAGGAGTTGACAACTCAGGGCCCAGCCCCTTGTAGCACTCCATCAATATCCGCTCATTATTGGCCAGCCAAAGAGCGTCTGTTTCGCTATCGGGGTAAGCCGTCATGTGCACAAAAGTTTCGTACACAGTCTTGTCGTTGATGAGAGAAAACATCTCTTTTACCTGCCCCCGGCGCTCCAGCATGTCCTGGCACTCATCGAAGCTCAATGCCTCACCCAGGGCCTCTTTAGACCTTGTTGCCAAAGCTTGATTGAACTTCAGAATTTCTGCCACCAGCTCCTTCACCCGCCCAAGCTCTGCCACACCAAAATGGCTAAACGAGACCCGATCAACCCAGGGGTACTCCTCCTTGCGGAAGAGAGATGAGTATTTCACATAGTAACCAATCTTTCGTTGGAACGCTTCAAGTTTCTCGAAAGTGAAATATTTGTATTCCTGCTTAAGGGTAATGGTCCTCCCTTTGAGATCGGATGAGAGATAAAGTTCTTTCACAGACTTGCCTGACTCTTTGTCATCAAACAACGCCTGCTTAAACTCGTTGAGCTCTTCCGAAATCTGATCTATTTTTCTGCTTACCTGGGTAAACTCTCTTTCCAGCTGGATAGCGTCCAGAGAGTTGTTCTTAAGTTTGTACTCATCAAGTCGGTCGATCTGGGAGGCTAGCTGCTCGTAGATCTCCTTCCTGTCATTTTTGAAGTCGTGCACCAGCGCCACAAATGCTCCCAGGTCTTTCTCGCTCAATCGCTGGTGCACCACGTCAAGCGCCGCCCTCTTTTGGCAAACCACCAGCACTTTTTTGCCCCGGGCAATAAAGTCCGAAACGAGGTTACAGATAAGCTGCGACTTGCCTGTGCCAGGAGGCCCCTGGATCACAAGTGAATGGCCATTCTTTACCGTTTTTAAAGCATTTTCCTGGAAAGCATCGATGGCAAATGGCGTAAAAGTCTGTTCTTCTTTTATCTTGCTGACATAGGAGTACTCTACTTTGTCCACCACATCTTCCAGGTTGGTTTTACCAACGAAGAAGTCTTCCAGGCTTTCCAGCGTGTTTTCCTCAATGAGTTTGAGATAGTCGGGGACCATATAGGACCCATTTTGAGGGAAGATGCCCAGCACTGCTTCAGTCATCAGCTTCAGTTTCCCTGTGTCGTGCCCGAGCTCAAACTTGTCTTTGAGAAAAGGGGTGAACCCTGTTAGCTGATCAGTAAAATTTTCGGGATTGAAATTGACTTCTACTTTGCTGTCTCGCAGAAGTTCGTAAAGTGCCGTTCGAAAAACCCTGCTATCCTTATCAAAATCGTCAAACACCCGCTCTATTAAGTCCTCATCTAAAGAAATCTTATTATAGTAAGCGTACCCAAGCAGAAAGGTCTTATTCAGGGTGACATTAACATCCTTTCGGGGCACCATCACCCAGTTTTTCTGATCCATTTCGAGAGACACTGGAAAAAAAAGCAAAGGACACCGCACCAGCGTGCCATCGCTGAATTTGCCGTGAACAAAAGGCCACCCTACATACAAATCACGGCCGCCCCTTTCCTGAAAAACGAATTGGTCGAGTCTGTGCAGTTTTTTCAGGCCAACGCTCAGGTTGTTGTTATTATAGTCCCTGCTGTCAATGATCTGGCACAGTGGAATCTTAGCTTTTTGCGCTATCAGGTCGCTGATGACATGAAACGAGGGCTGCCCAAGAGTGAAGTCAAAATCATGCAAATCGAGAAACTGATCGGAAGCCAGGCGCAACAAAAGCAGCGACCTATTATTGGCAGTGAGATTGGTAAGCTTACGAAGGTAGGATTGCAGAATTTTTCGCATAAGACGGCTTGCAGCCTTTCGATAACTATCAGGTAAACGATAAACCTAATTGTTCATTATTCACTAGAATTCAAAATACGGCTTTAACTTTTGGATGGTTGAATCCGGAATGATTTTTATTTCCGCCACGTCGTTCCAGCTGGCAAATCTGCCATGCTGATCCCGGTAGGCTACCAAAGCTCTTGCCTGGTTGTAGTTAATATAGGGTTGCCTTTTTAACGAATCCAAATGGATGGTGTTGACCGACAGCTTTACACAGCAATTAGCAGGGTTGAGATCAAACTTCTCCCACAAGGCGGATACCGTTTCTTGTTTGAGGCCATACACTTCCGCCAGCTGCCCACGGTCGTGAAACCCACCAAGAGCGTTCCGGTATTTGATGATCCTGGCAGCATAAGCTGGGCCTATGCCTCGTACCGTTTGCAATTCTTCTGCTGTTGCCAGATTAATATCGATTAACCCAACTCTTTCCTTGACAACAGTTGACTTTCCTTCAGCTATTGGCCCGGCATTGTCCGAATTGGGCTTTGTATTCGCAATTGATAAGTACGGGGCAAGCTGCTCAAAAATAGAGGAATCCATTCCATAAAGCTTGAGCAAGTCTTCGCTGTTGTAAAACCTACCTCCCCGGCTCGTATATTTACTCCAATTGGACGCCAGGTAGGGTGGTATATTCATTTCTCTCAATTGCGCCTCCGAAACCTGGTTGGGATCAAATCTCTCCAAATTGCTAAGGGCTAACATTTGCTGGGGGTTTCCCTTATCCCCTTCGATGTCTTCAGCCCATTGAAGCTCCGCTGCCCATTTGTCTAAAAGTTCAAAATCTTTTTCAGACGAATACTCGTTACTAGCATACCTGTAGTAGTCAAGTGCATAGACTCCAAGGAATAGTACACTAATGATAAAGAGAAGAATGATGCTACCATTAATTTCTTTTTTACTGTAGCCAAAATTCTCTCTTAGCCATTTATTTAGTTGGCTCATAGAGCGTAAGAAGCATTTGTTGAATATTAAGTTAGATATTTTTGGCTTCCAGTAAACAATTTCAAGGTAAAAAACTGTTCATCTGGCAGTACCAGGCATTTGCTCGTAATTTAAACTCATTCTAAATTGAGTTATCTGACAAATGTCATTTCCTTTAAAATCAATACGGAGCTATTTTTGAATCCGAATTAAAGTGGAAAATGCATAAGTTTTTCAAAGCAGTAAGTCTATCGTACAAAAGCGCCCCGCTCAATATCAGAGAGCTTGTGTCCTTCGATGAGGAGGCCTGCAAGCGTTTGCTGAAGTATTTCAAAGAATTTACGCCCATCAGTGAGGCACTAGTGCTTTCCACTTGCAACAGGACTGAGGTGTATTATTCTTCAGAAGAAGACCTTTCCGGGGACATCATCAAACTGATTGCCCTCGAAAGGTCAATCAGTGATATTGGCGACTACAAAGATTTCTTCGTGGTGATTAACGACCACAAAGACGCCCTTCAGCACCTTTTCGATGTGAGCATGGGATTGGAGGCGCAGGTAGTTGGTGATTTGCAAATAGCCAATCAGGTGAAGCGATCATATCAGTGGTCGGCTGATGAGGATATGGCGGGCCCATTTTTGCACCGACTGATGCACACGATTTTCTTCACCAATAAAAAGGTAGTTCAGGAAACCTCCTTCAGAGACGGCGCAGCCTCTGTGAGCTATGCCGCCGTTGAGTTGATTGGGGAGCTTACTGCCGCCATCCCCACACCAAAAATTTTGATCGTTGGGCTGGGCGAAATAGGAGAAGATGTTTGCCGCAATCTTGAGTACATCAAGAGCAAAGAGGTTTTCATTGCCAACAGAACGTTTGAGAAAGCTGAGGCAATAGCCCTTGAGTGCGGTTTTCAGGCCATACCGTTCGATACAGTTTATGCAGCCATGAAGGAGGCTGATGTTGTTATTTCGTCTGTCGCCAATAAAGAGCCTCTGATCAGAAAAGAGCACCTGCAAAACGGAGAATCGCTTTCCTTCAAATACTTGCTTGACCTTTCAGTACCAAGAAGTATTGAAAAAGAAGTAGAAGAAGTGCACGGAACCCTGCTTTACAACATTGACGACATCCATAGCAAAACAAGTGAGGCACTGGAAAAAAGGCTGGCTGCAATACCACAAGTAAAGGCCATCATTTCCGGATCAATGGCTGAACTGCTCGACTGGTCCAAAGAAATGGAAGTTTCGCCCACCATCAACAAGCTGAAGAACGCCCTTGAGCAGATCAGGCAGGAGGAAGTTGCCAGGTATCTCAAGGGAGCTAGCATGGATGATAGCAAATTAGTGGAGAAGGTGACTAGGAGCATGATGCAGAAAATTATTAAGCTGCCTGTACTTCAGCTGAAAGCCGCCTGCAAAAGAGGTGAGGCTGAAACGCTTATCGACGTGTTGAACGACCTGTTTGACCTCGAAAAGCAGTCGGAAACGACCAATTCATAAGCATACAATCCCCGATCATTTAATTTCTTGCCGCTTTTCCTAACTGTTTGCTTAATTTAGCGGCGTATGAAGCTTTCTGTAGTTAGGTTCGTTTTCTCATTGGTGCTTGCTTTAGCACCAATTCTCTCGTATGGCAAAAAAACCGGTGAACGGGTATTAGAAGTTTTCGAGCTCAATAACCGGAAAGGATTGAAGGATGACCAGGGCAAAATCCTCATCCCTGCCAAATATGAGGACATCGGGTGGAGCAATGGAGGTGTCGACCCACTGTCGTCCACTATCGGCTATAAGTCGAATGGTTTTTGGGGTTTAAGCTCGCTAAATGATCAGCAGATTACCAAAGCTGTATACCGTGACCTATCCCCCATGAGTAACGGTTTCCTAAAGGCATCCCGAACCGACAGCTTCGAACATTTTCTTTACTTCGGCGTGCTAGACACTAAAGGCACTGCCCTGGTAGGCTTCCAATACTACGACATTATCTCATCTGGCGACAACTACATTGCGTCACGCTATGAAAATCAAAAGATTTCCTACGGCCTTATTTCAGGTGTTGAGGCTACCCTAATCCCCTTCCAATTCAAAGCCATTAAGGACGCTGGCAATGGCATCTACCAGGCTGTTGATGCCAGAGACAAGCTATCGGTATGGACCGTGGGCGGGTTGAAGTTGCCGGTGGAAAACCTCGACAGCATGTTCCGTGTCAACTCCAACCTCCTCATCATTTCCAAGGAGGGCAAGCTGGGTGCCATGCGAAATGATGGCAGTATAATACTGGAGCCTTTTTACAAAGAAATTGTCCCTGAAAACGACTCCGTGCTGCGCCTGACCACCTATCCGTCGTGGCACCTGACTGATGGGAAAAACAAAAGGCTGAAAACATTCTCGTTCGACGATATCGAAACTATCGGGCCAAGTTTGTACAGGGTTCAGACTTATCAGGGCGAAGCCATCATCAATATCTCCGGAGAGCAACTCAGCAACAAAAGTAATTGGAGCGTTGTGCGCACTGATGAGAATTTTGTCGTAAGCAAGGAGCAAAACAAATTCAGGGTGTACAACAAGTCGGGTGAACCCTTTCTTGAGCAATACTACGATTCGCTCTATTTCGATGGAAAGTACTTTTATACGCAGATACTAAAAAATGACAAAGAGCTGTGGGATGTATATAACACTTACGGCCGGAGAGTTACAAGGCATTCTTACGACCAGATAAAGCCCGAAGGATCCAAATTGATTATGGCCAGGCGGGATGCCTACTGGGGGTTTCTTGACTTCAACGGCGGAATAGTTATCGACCACAAATTTGAGCGGGCTCACAGCTTTGTCGAAGGCATGTCGGCAGTTGAATATGTAGGAAAATGGGGCGTTATAGACATCAACGGTGATTGGGTGCTCGAACCTAAGCACGACTATTGTGAGGTGATTAACGAAGCCGTGATCCTGATCAAAAATGGTGAGTCGACAGACCTTGTGACGCCTGGTCGTGGATGGCTACATACGAGCAGTCACTCGATATACGCTAACAAGTCGTGGCTGATCGAAGAAACTGAATCCGGAAACTTTGGTCTGCTGACCTCAAAGGGGCAAAAAGTGACAGCGCCTGAGTTTAACGAAGTGATGATTCCCGATATGGATTCGGTCGTATTTCTAAGGCAGGGAGATTACTGGTGGTCTTATGGCAAAGACGGCAATAAGATTAGCGACGGTACAAGTAAATATCAGGGAGTATCCGGACTGAGCGAAGCATTTTTTGGCATTGTGAAAGACGACAAATTCGGCTTCGTTGACCTGGACAATAAACTGCGAATTGCGAACAGATACGACAGTGCGGCTTTTTTCCAGGAAGGAATGGCGGCGATAAAACTCCGGGGACACTGGGGGTTTATTGACAAAATAGAACGGCTGGTTGTTCAACCCATTTACGACTCAGTTACACCTTTTTCCAATGGTATCTCGGTTGTTTCTAGAAATGGTAAGTCTGGTATCATTGCCAGGAGTGGCGATGAAGTGGTTGGGCTGGACTTTGACGAGATCAAGTCTGTTGATAAGAACACCTATATTTTAAAGCAGGGAAATCAATATGGCTTTTACCACCGCAAGTCAGCCTACGTCATGCTTCCTCGTTTCAATCAGTTGGAACTACTACCAAATGGCCTTTTTGTTGTCGAAAAAAGGGGGCAGAAAGGCCTGATCAATGAAAAGGGTGTTGATGTGATCCCTTCCGTCTACGACGACATTCACTACGACCTCTACAATGCCTTTTACCTCTGTAAAGAAGAAGGCAAGACGGAAACTTTTTTGGTTCGTTAATGTCTCCGCCAGAAACGGAACCAAATTAATTGTCTCTGTGCCAGCGCTTTAAGTTTGAAAAATTCCTAATTTAGAGGTTTACCAAACTTATCATCCGATGAAAGCACTTAAGATTATCCTTTACATTGTTCTTGCCCTGGTGGTGATTGTGACAGCGGCAATATTTATGATTCCCACGGAGTACAAAGTGGAACGAAGCACCACTATCAACGCTCCGAAGAAGCTGGTAATGCAACAAGCTGGCAGGTTCGAAAACTTCGCCAAATGGAATCCGTGGGGAAAGCTAGACCCAAATATGACAACCTCTATCACAGGTACAGATGGAGAAGTGGGAGCCAAATACTCCTGGGAAGGAAATGACGACGTGGGGAAAGGCTCAATGGAAATTACAGCGGTAACTGACTCACGTGTAGATGAGAAACTGGTTTTTCTTACTCCTTACGAATCGGAAGCCGCTACCTATCTCGTTTTTGAGGAGGTTGACGGCGCAACAAAAGTTACCTGGGGCATGCAGGGAAGCAACCCAAGACCCATGAACCTGATGGTGCCAATGATGGATGGGTTTATTGGCAAAGACTATGAAGCTGGCCTTGCAGAGCTTAAAAAAATGACTGAGGCAATTGCCAGCAGCGACACTTTCAGAGGCCTAAAAGTCGAAAAAATGGAGCTTTCTCCACGAACATATATTGGCAGAAAAGATACTGTAAAATGGGCCGACATGCAGGGATTTATGGCCAGCAGCTTTGGTGCTGCCTACGGCGAGTTGACGAAGAAAAAGGCCCCGATGGCAGGAGCTCCCAGCAGCATCTACTTTGTTTGGGATGAAGCCAACGAACAGACCGTTATGGCAGCGGCCATTCCTGTCGAGGGCGAATACACTCTCAAGGGGTTTAAGGCTTTCCCGGCTGGTGGCAGTGGCTACAAAATTGCCTACTACGGTGCTTATGAGGGCAGCGGTGAGGCGCACTACGCCATGGACGACTACTTCACAGCGAAGGGGCTTGAAATGACCGAGGACCTCATGGTGATTGAGGAGTATATATCTGATCCAACTACCGAGCCTGACACCAGTAAATGGCTGACTAATGTGTATTATATACCGAGGTAGTGCTACCCACAGAAAAATATGGAAGAAAAAAGGGGGCCAAATGGCCCCTTTTTTAGTAATACACACGCTTCAGTCGCAAATCAAAATGCAAAACACCATTTCAATTGTCTTTGGCACCGTCGTCGACCCAGCAAGCTATTGTTTGAATTTCCAAATCAGTTAATGAACCCACCTTCGGCATAGTCTTGTTACCTGTTTTCACCTTGATAGTAGCAGCATTTTCCTGAATAGCTCCGAATGAAGTGAAGTTTGGAATGCCGGCGGTTCCATTATGGCATGTAGCGACAGCGCAATTGGTGGAGATAATTGAAGAGACCTGATCTTTGAAACTCACGCCCGACAACACCAAAACCTCTTTGTCTTCTTCACAACCAGTCTCATCCTTAACAGTCACAATATGAAGCCCGCTTGAAACCCCGGTGAACTCACTTGCGCTGCCGAAGGCACCATCATCCAGTCTGTATTGGAAGCTTCCTCCGTCACCCGTAGCTTCCACGGCAATTGCGCCAGTAGAGGATCCGCAGGTCGAGGAAGTGGAAGTGGCTTCAATGGTAAGGCCGCCTTCATCAGAGAGACTTGCAGCCACAGTTTTCATACAGTCATTAGCGTCCCTCACGGTTACTGTGTAGGCACCTGCCTCTAACCCAGTAAAAAGTCCACTGCTTTGAAACGATTGCCCGTCGATAGAAAACTCATAGCTCCCGGCTCCATCAGTCGCCGTTGCTTCTATTTCCCCTATCCCTTGCCCGCAAACATCGTTTGACGACCCTGCAATGGATACGACAAGGTCGCTGACAGTGCAGTCCGGTGTGGCATCTTCGTCGCCTCCCCCGCAAGAGGAAAGAAATACGGTGAGCCCCGTTAGTAAAAGTAAATTTTTTCTCATAGTCTTAGTTTATGGTTTTTTTTTAAAAAATGATATTTGGCTGTGACCAGGGTTCCTGTGGTGAACAAATGGACATCACCGTAGCCAACCCCACCCAGCGGCGCTTTCACAAAAGGTTCCAACTGAACTGAAAAATGCCTGGTCAAATAGGTTTCGATACTGAATGAAGCTGAAACGACACTGAGTGGATGGTTGCTCCAATTTTCCCCGGACCAACCTTTGTAGCGCCCCTCCACACCTTCTTCGTAGACGTAGCTATAGTTTTCTGATAGCATCCAGTAAGATGACATGCCTGCGCTAACCCAAATCCGGGTTCTGCCAATATTAACCACCTGCAAGCTGACAGTTATCGGTACATCCAGCACACTACACGAAGCGTCTGTGCGGATCGGTTCTATCCCACCAGGCCAGCCCGACCCAAACGGCGGGTTGTAGTCGCCCGCACCGGCAGCATATACCTTGTCGAACTTATACACACCACCCGACAGCTTCCAGCGCCTGCCAGGACTGTACTCAGCTAAAAATCCAAACCCCTTTCCTATTTTTTGAAGACTAGGGTGAAAGCCGATACTGCTCACATCTGGAGAGGCGGCCAGTCCAACCGCAAACCGATAAAAGCCTTCGTCAGGAATTGCCTCAGACGGATTGTTCACATATAGTGGTGCCAGGTTAACGGCTGCCTTGTAAGCGATCAGCGGGGAATGTGGCAATTGTTTGTTGCTCAGATGGGTGATTACCTCCGGACGTTTTTCCGTTTTGAGGCCTACTTCTGAAAAATCATTTACGGGTTCCACATCCAGGTGACCAGCTGATTGCTGTGTTTGGGGCACCTCTTTGGTTCCAATTGATGCTTTTGATTCGTCGGCATCAAAGCTGGCTTTGGCTGGCTCTTTTGCCCTTCTTTGCTGAGGCGAGGGCTCTCTTTGCTCCGTTCCACCTTCCACAGCAATGCCCGCTGAGTTTGATGTTGAAACTTCTCCGTTTCTATCTGACAGCTCCTCTCTGCCGGGTAATTTGGCGTCGGTTTCCGTTGGCTGATTCTCGTTTAAAATTTTCGGCTTGCTTTCGCTTTCCTCTGTTGCCTGGCTATCCAATTGAAGCGTTGATGCGCCACTATTTTTTGGTTGGATTACTCTTCCGATCTCTCCATTTTTGCTCTCCCGGTTATCAAAATACTCTTTAAGAAACCACCCTGATAAGAAAGCGATGACGGTAAGCACTACTACTGCCGCAACAGCCTTCAGCCCTACAAAAGAACCCCCTCCTCCTGCGGTAGAAACAGCAGACGCATCGAGTCGGGCCTCCATTAGCAGCCAGTCTTCTTCTCTGTAAGGAAAGTCCTTTTGGCCAAGCCTCTTCTTGAAAAAGTTTTCGATATTTTGCTCTTTGTCAGACATTTTCCGATTCAAAGAAGTTTCTTAATTGCTCCTGAAGTCTTTTTCTGGCTTTAGCATAGTTAGATTTTGAGGTACCAACAGATATCCCCAACTGCCTGGCTATTTCCTCATGCTTGTAGCCCTCAATGGCATATAAATTAAACACCGTCCGATACGCTGGTGAGAGGTTTTTCAATATCCCAAGTATCTCTTCGTGCGAAATACCTGATATTACCGTGTCAGCGCTTTCTACCGACTCCGCTTCTTCGAGGTCCTTCATCTCATTAAATCGAAAATCCTTCCGTGTTCGGTCGATGGCTGCATTGATCATGATCCTCCTCAGCCAGGGGACGAACGGTCTGGAAAGGTCGAACTTGCCGATGTACTTAAATATTTTCATAAACCCGTCGTTCATAATTTCCACCGCATCTTCCCTGCTTTCTGCGTAGAGTACACAAATATTCATAGCATAGCTGTAGAATGACTGATAGAGCTCCTTTTGCTGAGCCCTTCTTCCATTCATGCAGCCTTTGATAATTCGCTTCAGCTCGCTATGATCAGAATCCTTCAATGACGGTGGTTGAGGTCTTTATAAACAATACATGATAACTTGTCGAAAAGGTTGCCTGCTAAAAAAACTATACTTCTCGAAATCAAAACAACAGAAGCGTTGCCTCACCGGAGGATATCATACAATACCGGGAGAAAAATTGTCACCTCTTCTCTAATTTAATGAGAGTCGACTTTTAGAATGTACGGGTGTTTTACTAATATTGCAATCCGTTTTGGGGAATCGAGGTGTAGCGCAGCCCGGTTAGCGCATCCCGACGAGTCGGGAGGGTCTGGCAATTGCCTCCAAAAAAAAAAATTGATGTGTATAGTGTCTACATCATTGAATCGAAAAGTGGTCGTTGGTATTACGGCTCCTCTGATGATGTAGTACAACGACTGAAAGATCATAACAGTAATCGGTCACTCTACACTCGCTTCAAAGGCCCCTGGGAGCTCATATTCCAAAGGGATTTTGAAACGAAGGCAGAAGGTCTTAGGTTTGAAAAGTTGTTGAAAAAAACTCGGAACAAAGAGTTTATCCAAAGAGAGTATAAAGAGTTCTTTCTTCGATAGTGATTTTCGAGGTGTAGCGCAGCCCGGTTAGCGCACCACGTTAGGGACGTGGGGGTCGGAAGTTCGAATCTTCTCACCTCGACAAAAGGCCAGCATTTCTGCTGGCCTTTTTTTATTCGATTGTAGCCACACACTTTAGCTCAATGGCAATGGGTGTGGGCAAGGCAGTTACTTCCACCGTCGTTCGGCAGGGCTGATTGTCTTTGAAATACTCTGCATAAAGACGGTTATAGGCAGCAAAGTCGTCTTTCATGTTGGTGAGAAACACGGTCACATCCACCAGGTTTTCCCACTTGCTACCCGATGCCTCAAGAATCAGTTTGACATTGTTAAAAACGGAACGGCACTGCGCTTCTATGTCGTAGGAGACTATATGTCCGGCCTCGTCCAATTCGACGCCCGGGATTTCCTTCGTTCCCTTTTTCCTGGGCCCCACACCAGAGAGAAAAAGTAAGTTTCCTACCTTGCGGGCATGCGGATATAGCCCTACCGGCTCGGGAGCTCCTACTGCGTTGAAAGCATTTTTCACGACCTGTTCATCAAATCCTCGATTTCCTCAGCATGGCATGGCGCACCCGCCAGCAGGTTGATATGGCCTTCTTTGGTGATCACAATATTGTCTTCAATTCTGATTCCAAGCCCTTCCTCACGGATATAAATCCCAGGCTCAACCGTGAAAACCATTCCCGGCTCAAATACCTTGTAAATACTGGCCACGTCGTGTACATCAATACCCAGGTGGTGGCTTGTTCCATGCATAAAGTATTTCTTATAGGCAGGCCACGCAGGGTTCTGCTTCTTAATATCTGTCTTGTCGAGCAAACCAAGCCCCAGAAGTTCGCTTTCCATGATTTTCCCAACCTCCTTATGGTACTCAGGTATCACACCACCGGGCGTCAGCATGTCAATGGCATCGTTCTTGACACGCAGCACCGCATCATACACCGCCCTTTGTCGTTTAGTAAACTTACCATTTACAGGCACAGTGCGGGTAAGATCGGCGTTGTAGTTGCCGTACTCAGCGCCAACGTCCATTAGCAGCACATCACCGGATTTAAGTTGCTGGTTGTTCTCGATGTAGTGCAGCACACATGAATTGGCGCCCCCACCTATAATAGGTGCATAGGCAAAGCCTCTGGAGCGATGCAGAATAAACTCATATATATATTCCGCCTCCACTTCGTACTCCCACACACCAGGCTTGATCAGTCCCAGCATCTTTCGAAAAGTGTTGGCCGTAATGTCACAGGCATGCTTGATGATTTCAATCTCTTTCTCTGATTTTATGCACCGCAGGTCATACAGTATCGGAGCAAGCCGTTCGTAGTTGTACAAGGGATAATGCTCCATGCACCATTTTACAAAGCGCTGATTGCTGGTGGTCACTTCTGAAGCTGCCCTTATATGCTCATTCGATTCCAGGTAGATGTTGGTGCTCTCCGCCAGAATGGTGTACAACACTTTATGAAATTCATGCGACCATTTCACCGTTGTGATACCGCTAATCTCACGGCCTTCCTCTTTTGTAAACTTGTGCCCTTCCCAAATGGCTATCTCTTCACTAGTTTCTCGTAGAAAAAGAACTTCTCGCAGACTTTCATCAGGGAAATCAGGTGCCAGCAGCACGATGGTGTCCTCCTGATCGATTCCGGTAAGATAGAAGAGATCAGCATTTTGTCTGAAGCCCATGGTACCATCAGCATTGGTTGGCATAATATCGTTGGCTCTTACAATGGCCACACTATTGGGCTTCAATCTTTTCTGCAGCTTTTCTCTGTTATAAGTAAAAAGCTCCTTTCCTGCCGGGCGATATCTCATTCTATTAGTTAGATTTAATTCATAATTGGACAATGTCTGACTCAAAGATAGCACATCGGAAACATTTCAGAAGTAGGTACGGTCTGTTAAAAGTCTCGTTTATCTGCCTTTTGTCGCTCCAATTCCTGTCTGCTCGTGCACAGGACAAGTATTGGTATTTCATTAGCGAAGGTATTTCTAAAACAGAAAGCCAAAAAATACTTGAGAGCCTACAACTGGAACCCGTGACCTGGAGCAAATGGTTTCATGCATGGTCGGCCCACGGAAGCCTTGACAACGAGATCGATGGCGTAGACAGCTGCAGGAAGGTGACTCCGCTGAAACTTCAGCGCACCTTATTTGAAGAGCCCACATTGGGCTTTGCCCTGGAGCAGATGGATGCCAAAATCCTTACTAATGAGGGGCTTACCGGGAAAGGAGTGAAAATAGGCATAATAGACGGTGGTTTTTTGGGTGCCGAACAGACAGCGTCGCTGGCACCGATTATTGCAGACGGTCGGCTCGTAGCATTTCGCAACTTTCTACAGCCATCAGACACTGATCCGTTCGGTGGCTTCCGAAGTTTGGATGATCAGCATGGCACTGAAGTGTGGGAGCTGACGGGCGGATACAATGCTCAAAAACGAATTCAATTTGGTCTGGCCACCGGTGCTGACTACTACCTGGCCCGAACAGACCACGGAGCCCGGGAGCAGCGGCAGGAAGAAGATTTTCTCATCGCAGCCCTGGAATGGATGGACAGCCTGGAAGTAAAGCTGGTTAATATTTCGCTGGGCTATAACACCGACTACGACAACCCGGCAGAAAACTACACTCCTGCAATGATGGACGGAAAAACCGCATTGGCTAGCCTTGCCTGCCAAAGGGCCACCGAAGAAAAAGGGATGCTCATTGTAGTGGCAGCGGGCAACGACGGTGACAACAGCTGGAAGGTGATTGACGTTCCGGCAGACGCCCCCGGCGTGCTGACCGTGGGCTCAACTGATTTAAAGTTTTGGAGAAAAATGCCCTTCAGCTCAACGGGCACCGACTTTGCCCCGTTTTTAAAGCCCGACATTAGCTGCTTTGCCTCTTCCGGCACTTCGTTTTCTGCTCCGGTAATAACCGGACTTGCTGCCTGCCTTTGGGAAAAGTCTCCGGCACTCTCAAACACCGACCTGAAAGCACTCATCTTGCAGTCTGGCCACCTGGCCGGGGCACCAAACAATTATATGGGCCACGGTGTGCCAAGCGCAAAATGGCTGCTCTCCAGAATCACGCAAGACCTGGTGGAGATTCCTGAACCGGCGGCCATAGCTCCGCAATCAGCCAATAAGAAGAAGTCTATCACACTTGAGGGTGAGGGCAAAAAGAACGTCGTCCTTTTTCATAAAAAAGATAGGTTCAGTGTGATAAAACAGGAGTTTTTCAGCACCGAGACAAACAGCCTGCAGGTGAAGCAGCTTGAAAACGCAAAGTTCACCACGGTAATAGTTGATCACGAGCTAGTGATGGAGGTGGAGTGGGAGTAATTCACTCTCAAGCAGCCTCCTTTCTAAAATAAAACACGGCTTGATCACCTTTCCCTTCTTCATTCAATTTCTTCGCCAATTTCATCCAATAAAGCTTTTTTCTCTTGTATCTCATATACCCAAAAAGAGATCTCTTCTCTTCGGTTCGCAGTGGGATTCCCCTCAAATACTTCTCACTACCAGCAAACTGGAAATGAGTCGAATCAAAAACTGTGTTAAACAGCTGCAAGCCAATGCTGGCGGCCAGTTGAGCAATAGATTGTGTCGAGTGAATAAAAATGTGCCTAGGAGCATCTAGTTGCACCCAGTTAGTGTTGTATTTTTCCCAAGCATAGCTAGAAACTGTCGGAACTCTGATAATGCAGATACCATTCGGTGAGAGGAGTTCCCTTACTTTTTCAAGAGTCTCCTTTGGGTTGGTAACATGTTCAAAAGAGTGATGAAAAGTGATAATATCCCATTTTCCAACGACACTAAATATATCATTTTTTAGAATGTTCAACCCATTTTCATAGGCTATCGGTTCGTTCAGAAAGGGATCACAGCCAAGTAGGTTTTTAAAGCCTATCTCAGCCAATGGATATAGAAATTTCCTCCCATTTCCACAGCCCACATCAAGAATATTACTTTCTCTATTAACTCCTAATCTGTCAAAAATTCTATACTTTCCTTGAGGAGATAAAAAAGAAATCAAGCGGTTAACCAAGTTATCTTTAAATATCGAATGCAAAACCGCCCTCTTATTTACCCAACCCTTTGCCCCTTTATGTTGACCTTTTGTGTGCTGCGAAAAACTGTAATAACCTTCCTGATAGTATTTGTGTAAATTAGCTGGGATAGTTTCGATCTGAAGGCAATGACATGACTTACATTGAAAGTAGGTAAACTCTTCCATGAGCCCGTGCATCATTTCCTTCGGGAAATATGTGTCATGATTATCCCTAGCATTACATATCCGACAACTTCGTAGTAACATAAATCTAAAGTTAGAATCTATACAAAAGTGAGCCTTCATTCTGCTAACAGTCCCTCGCCAGTTCTGTAGCTATTCCATCTTTTCAAGCCCATTTCGACAAACAAACTGCTTTTGCTGTTGCTTTATTTTCATCAGTCCTTCATTTTCCGACTGATCCGTCCAATTCTCCTTGTGATACAAATGATACTGCACGGCCAGGTTTCGCAACGAATACAATTTGAACCCCATTCCCAAAAACCGCCATGTCAAATCAATATCCTCACCAATGGCAGGCAAAATATAGTCTTCGTCAAAACCGTTGATTCTCTCTATCGCTTCTTTAAAAAAAGACATGTTGCACCCCTTAAGTTGGTGCATCTTTCGAATTTTCGGCACGAAACCCAACAGGCCATCCGGGTTGATATAATAAGCCTCCTCGGTAAACTTTGCTCCATCCTTTTTCGCCTTCGAAAGTTCGCCCTGCACTTGCTTTTCGAAGCCAGGCAGATGAGCGGTGTTCTGACGCAGAATAGCTGAATACCCGGGCCCCAACTTCACCCGTTTACCGGCAAGGATCCTTTCTTTCGATGCATACCTGTGGTGATTCTCAATAAACTTATGGTGGAGCACACAGTCGCCGTCAATAAATATCAAGTAGTCAGATTTGGCCTTCCTAACTGCATTATTCAACGCTTGGTTTTTTCTCCATCCAACATCTGGCTGCGTCAAATGCTGATAGTCATTTTTGAAAGGATAGCTGGCGACAAATTCACTCATTTCCGGGCTCTCTCCATCCTCAGAAACAATTATTTCAAAACCCTGATCAGTTTGAAAAGAAAGACCATCGAGCACCACTTTTAGGTCCGCAGTATTTTTATATACCGAAATAATCAAGGACGATTTCATGCCAACTGGTCGTTTTTTTCTATTTCAAACTCAGCCCACCTCTTGCCAAAGTCTCTGGTATTCTTTCGTATGGCTCTGTTTTTCAACACCGACTCCTGGGTTCTATAGCCTCTTTTATGATCGAGGTG
>TARA_R110002012_G_C11677440_1_pt1 | contig 59138 bp, 53 predicted proteins | sample TARA_R110002012 | Tara Oceans TARA_R110002012 (sample SAMEA4396515) | marine metagenome | biome: Westerlies Biome; feature: [DCM] deep chlorophyll maximum layer (ENVO:01000326); material: water (ENVO:00002006), including particulate matter (ENVO:01000060) such as... | depth 40 m
ATTTAATTTTTAAAACGTCCCAATTTTAATGGGACACTAGTGATAAATGGAATATTATTAGGTGTATCCAATAATCCAAATACTCAAACCTTTCGGCGAATTTCTATTAGGATGAAGCTATATAGTCATTATTTTTAGGCCAATAATATGAATAGCAATATAAGAAGCTATTGTAAGTAATTATGAGAGAAGAAACCCTATGGATCATTGATGATGATATGGTATCACAATTTGCCATTAAGTATAAGATTGGGCAATCTTACCCCAACAATAGGGTAAGTACCTTTTATTCCGTTCAGGAGGCATTAGATGCCCTAAAATCTTGTATGGATGGTAAAATGGAATTTCCACACAAGGTTTTACTGGACTTAGGCTTACCAGTGCTAACGGGATGGCACTTTCTGGTAGAATTGGAAAAATTTCGAGGAAGTATTGCCCCATTCGAGATTTATATCGTTTCCGCATTTTCTAATTCAACGGACCGTCAGCGTGCTAAGAATCATTCGTTGGTCAAGGGCTATTTTGAAAAACCGTTGAATAATATAGCCGTGGACAAAATATTTATGTCCCGGACCAATAAATGATGTTAAGGCTCTTCTGTTGCCAACTCGGACAATAGTGATACTCAATCTTTCCAGTTTTGCAGACGATCAAGGTATAGGTAGCCCTCCACGAACTTTCTATGTTCAGGACCGGCCATTTTTTCCAATAAGTTCAAAGCGGATATATAACTTGCCAAATTACCGTTCGAGGAACTAAATTTACCGTCCTCTACAAATGTTACCAGACTGTCATTCTGCACTTTTAGTTTTGGATAATCCTTTTGCAATTGATTGCCCCCTCCTATCCAAGTTACAATTTTATGTCCATCTGCAATACCCGTTTTTCCTATTAGTTGGGCTCCGGCACAATTGCTAACCGTGTATAAGGTCTCCTTATTTTTCTCCCTTATAAAATCTACGACTTTCTCATTATGTACCTGGGCGTACATGTCATAAGCACTTGGCACAAACAAGGCTGTAAGTCGTGGGCAGTTTTCAAAAGTATAATCGGGTACAAACCTCATACCTTCTTCAGTAGTTATCGGACTGTTTGCTTCTGCAATGGCAACAACGTTAAAAAGCTGCTTGCCATCAATACTGGGTTTAGCAAAAACATCCGAAGTTGCAATGACTTCAGTTTGTAGAACGCCATTGAACATCAGTAGGCCGATAGTTGGCAATTCTTTTTTGAAAGGTTTTAGGTGTTTTGACAAGGTGTCCAACGAAACATTTGTGGGTTGTACATTCGAAGCATTGGTATTGGATTTGTCAGTATTGCAACTTACCACAGCTGCTACAGATAGAAGTATTATTACAAATTGCGTTTTCATATTACTTTAATTAATTTGTTTTTTTTCGTTTGGCTTGATGATCATTCTAAAATATTGATCCTTATAGATGTAGTAACCGATCCAATTGACCAGTGTGCGAAATTTATTTTTAAAATTTACCAGCCCCATAATATGTACCAGTATCCAAATAAGCCAGGCAATAAATCCTTTTATGAAATACTTTTCTTTCGGTAAGTCAAAAACAGCCTTATTCCTTCCAATTATTGCCAATGAACCTTTGTTTTTGTAGGCGAAAGGAGTCCATAGGCCTTGGTCTTTCTCCAAATTAATGGCTAAATTTTTGGCCTGTTGGATTGCCGGTTGGGCCAATTGGGGATGGCCTTCTGGATATTCTTTATCTCCAAGTACCAACGCACAGTCCCCTAAGGCATAAACATTATCATATCCTTTGACCAGATTAAAAGTGTTTGTCTTTAATCGCTTGCCTTTTCCAAAACTGTCCGGAGAAAAGCCATCGAAAGCCTTTGCTGTTACCCCAGCTGCCCAGATCAAATTTTTGGATTCGATTTTACTGCCATTGGAAAGTAGAACAATATCATCCTTAAAATCTTTTACCAAACAATTAAGTTTTATTTCTACACCTAATTCATTGAGCTTGGCATGAGTATAGGTCTGGGAATTTATTGACATTGTATTCAAAACTGTATTTTGACCATCTATCAGATAAATATTCCCTAAATCATTTTCTTTCAATTCTGGATAATCCTTTTTTATTATCGAGGATTTCATTTCAGCCAGTATGCCCGATAGCTCCACTCCTGTTGGTCCAGCCCCGGCGATTACAAAAGTCAACAACCTTTTTCGTTCCTCTTGGTCATCTTGTCTTGTGGCCCTGTCCAATCTAGTGAGAATAGTATTTCCCAAGGTCAGGGCATCACTTATGGTTTTCATGGGCAAACTATATTTTTCAATGTTTTTGTTGCCAAAGAAACTACTTTCCGTACCCGTAGCCATTACCAAAATGTCATAGTGCAATTCCCCATTGCTCAGTATAATTTTATTTTCACTGGGAACAACTTTAATTAAACTTCCCAGCCGAAATCTAGTGTTTTTTAAATTCCTTAATATTTTTCTAAATGGATAACTGATGGCAGAAGGTTCCATAAAACCCGTAGAGACCTGATAGATCAAAGGTGGAAAGAAATTATAATTATTCGCATCTACCAATATGGTGTCGTAGCGGGGCGAATTCCCAATTCTTTTGATCAACTCCAAGCCTGCAAAACCTCCACCCACAATTATTACTGATTTTTTCATTGTGCAGAATTTAGAGAACAAAGGTCCTGGATTCTCCTTTAAAAATTCTTGAACTGGTTCAAGAATTCTCTTTTCTTTTTAATTTACTTACATATTCTGGTGACAATCCTAAAAAACTTGCCACTAAATATTGGGGGACATTGTTTACGAAATCTGGAAAGGCTTCCTTAAACCTAAAATAAATTTCCTCCTTCGAATAAATAAAAAGATACCTTATACGATTGAGTGAGGCACCATAGGCTGTTTGATATATTTTTCTGAAATAGGTTTCCATTTTTGGAAATCGGAGTAGTAATTCCTCTTCATTTTTATTGGTTAGGTGAAGTATGGTCGAGGCTTTGACGGCTTGAATATGGCATTCTGAATCCGTATTGTTATGAAAGGCCAAATAATCTGTTATCCACCAATTTTCGATGGCAAATTGCAAAGTATGCTCCGTGCCCCCATCCTCAACAATGTACAATTGAAGACAGCCGCTCAAAACAAAATAGTGGCCTAAGGATTTGCTTCCAGGTTCATAAAGCAGTTCTTTTTTTTTGACTGTTTGAGTTTCAAAATATTTGGTAATTTCTTGAAACTCATTTTGGTCAATTTCGATGTATTTGTTGATGTGCTCGAAAAGTTTTTGCATTTTATTTGGTAAAGCTATTGTCAAAGTTAGCGTAATTAATTTTTTAAGAAAACCACTTTAATTTTCAGGGTTTAATTTTTCATGGAATGAATAACATTAAAAAACAATTGCAACTAAAGTTCTTCTCCAATTTCTTATACTACGAATATCTTCTATTACACAACATTTAAGGTACTGTTTGCATCATTTATTATGCCTCACAAAGTCAAGTATGTATTTTGATCTGGAATTAATAAAATGTGTATCCCCCATTATGAAATTGAAATGTATAATAGTGGACGATTCGTCCATGCAGCGAACTGCCATAGCTAGATTGGTAAACAACCATCCAAATCTAGCGTTGGTAGCCGAATACAGTAATGCCATCGAGGCGAAAAACGGTCTAAAAAATTACGACATCGACCTTATTTTTCTCGATGTGGAAATGCCGATAATCAATGGTTTTGATCTCTTGGAATCCCTGGACAACCCACCACAGGTAATATTGATTACCGGTAATCCGGATTATGCTCTCAAGGCTTTTGATTATAACGTAACCGATTATCTTTATAAGCCCATATCCCTCACTCGATTTGATGCATCTGTAAAAAGGGCCGTGGCCAAATATGAGCAGATCAATAAATTGGATGAGGAAGAGGAGTACATCTTCGTTAAAAGTAACCTTAGACAACGTAAAGTTGTTTTAAACGAAATAAATTGGGTAGAAGCTCTCGGCGATTACATTAAATTGGTAACGACAGAAGGCAATGTCGTTATTCTTTCGACTATGAAATCTTTTGAACAAAAGCTGCCAAAGGATAAATTCTTGAGGATCCACAAATCATATATCGTGAATTTGGAGAAAGTTGAGAAGTTTAATAGTAAAAAGGTTGAAGTAGCTGGAACATCTGTACCGTTGAGTCGAAACAAAAGAACGGAATTGGCCGAGGCGCTATATAATGTTTAAATTATAGTGGTATAAAGTGTACATAAAGATATCGGGGAAGGCCCCCGATATTTTTTATGTATTTATTACATTTTTGTCTATTTCGAAAAGAGAGGACTTTTACAACAATATAAGGCCATTAATAGTTTCAAACTAATTTTCTATTTGTTCGGGCTCCGTTAGACGAAAATTTTCAAACTTCTGACCTTTTAAATGTTTTTGCCACCTTTCCATTAATGGTTGTTCAAGTTTAAACTCACGGTATTCGTCCGGACTCATAATAGGTATACCTCTTACTATTGGGTATAATCGCTTACAGGAAGAGCAGACAAAAAAACCTTCCAATATATTATCATTTACATCTTTAGTGATTTCCGTTAGACCAAGATTCCCTTTGTCAAATGGACAGCAAAGTTTATTGATGGTTTCTGTTTTCATTTTTTTTTAATTTTTCTAAATATTTTTTAATGGATTCATTGGGTTTGTTTGTACTCATAATACCTGAAACCACGGCAATACCTGTATATTTAAGTTCATCTAGTTGATGTATGTTTTCCGGTTTTATCCCACCAGCTAAATAGATGGGTAATCCATAGTTTCTTGCCGCATCATGGATGGTATTAAAATTTACTATTTCACAACTGTTGGCCGTTTGTGAAGGGAATATGGAACAGAATGAGATATAATCGAGTTTGTTCTTACTTGCCCATTCCACTAGCGTTAAATCATTGTTGCAGGTAAGTCCGCATATAAAAGGTTTGGTAATGCTTCCTTTTATTTCTGTGTAATTCTCTGGGACTACATCAAAATGAACTCCATCCAATAAGGTAGTATTGAGCAGTTCCCATCTATTGTTTATCAATACTGGGACATTTTTAGCATGGCATTGTTCAATAATCTTATTGATCAGTTCAATTAAGTTTCGGTTATCTTTAAAATTATCCCAAATCTGAACAGCGGCTAGTTTTTCACTTAGACACAAGTTTAATTTATTCAGTAGGGTTAATTCGTCCATTGATGGGTCGATAATCAAATAGATTCCGGTACCCATGGTTCTTTTTGTACTCCCAATTATTTCCATCCCGAATTGAATGCTTTAAAAAAGGCAGCCCAGTAAGGGTCCGTCTCATTGTACAATAAATCATTTACTATATCATTAGTAATGAGTTTGATACCTTGGTGCTTTTGGACTATTTTCCCCACTTCTGAGCAGGAAATATTTTCCTTGGCCAGACGTTCGATAACTTTTTGTGCACTACCCTGTTTACAGGTGATGATCATTGAACCTGCACCAATACAGTAACGTGGATCCAACGAGACCAATTTACATACTTCATTCTGTAGAATGCCTATAGGTAGTTTGTCATTATAAATGAATGCACCATTGTTGGAGGCTGTTGCCAATTCATATATTGCCCCCAAAACACCTCCTTCAGTAACATCATGCATAGCGGTTACATCATTATATCCACGGTTTTGTCCTACCGCGGCCAGAGCGTCCTCAAGGGAAGATGTTTGATAAAAAGTGGCGCATGCCTGTTGTTGCATTTCGGAACCCAGTTTGTTCGTAACCGATTCAGGAAAGCACATAGCAAGTATTGCAGTCGAAGAAATAGCACATGATTTGGTCACTAGGATCGCATCGCCTGGCTTCGCATATTTAGAAACCAACATGTTATTTTTAGGCGCAATACTAATAAATGTCCCACCCCCCGCTATGGTCGAATTTTGTCCTTCTATAAAACCAGTATGCCCACCCGTAATGGCAATTCCAATTTTGGAACAAAAGCGGTGGATGTAGTCCCAATAAGTTTGAAAATCCGATTTCGAAAAATTGCCCGGGAGATTTAGAACAAATTGCCCATACATTGGGGCGTATCCGGTCGTAGCCATATCATTTGCCATTAATTGAACAGATAGCCAAGCGGACTCTTCCAAACCCAGACTTGGAATTAGGGTCAACGGGTCACTGGTCATGGCCATTGCCATTGATCCGGGTAAATCTACAATGGAGACATCAACACCAAATTCAGGACCTATGCTTACTTCCTCTCTATTAAATCCACATTTATTACTGATAAACTGCTCAAATACATGTGGGTCTATTTTTCCTAGTTTATTACTCATTTATTTTACGTCGTTAAGTTTGATGTACAATCCGAAAAAATCCCCAAAAGGCAAACTCCATTGTTGAAGCGGAAACCATTTAGGTAGGCCTGTACAGGTCCATTCAATTGAATAATCACGTCCTTGAAGTGCCTCATCTATAATTTTGGATAGTTTTTCCGGCGTATAGAAGGTTGCGGTTAAATAGAAAGGATTCATACCAAATACTTCTTGTATCCTTCTTCTCACTACCTTGGTCGAATTTCTGTTCATCATTCCCATAGCAATACCATATTTCCCGACACGTGCAGCTTCACGAATTACTTGTACAGGGTCCTTGTAATATTCAAATGTGGTAATGAATGCAAGCGAATCAAAAGTATGGTCTTTAAACGGCATATGGTGTGAGTCGGCCATAACAAGATCGCCATCAAATAGTTGAACGGCTTGGGAAAGCATTAGCGGGGATATATCACCACCAGTTGCCTCTATGCCTATCTCTTTCCACCAACGTGTAAAACGCGTTGTGCCGCAGCCAAACTCCAATAATGTTTTAACACGCTTATCTTTTGAGACCAATTGTTCCATTACTTTTTTCTGCCATATTTCGGCACGCTTGTATCTACCTTCATACCATTGTTCGTAGGTGTCGGTATGTTCTCTGTTAAAAAACCATTCTGGTCTGTTTTGCCAATTTTGATCTTCCTGAGGAATAAGTTCTGAAGTTGTTTTTTCTATTTCCATTTTATTTGTTTTAAAACAAAAACTCCATTCGTTGGAGTACCAAGGAATGGAGCTAAAATGAAATATCTTAGTTTGCATCCCTACGTTGGCATTATCCAAATCAGGTTTCGGGTATTTTCTCAGCTTGGCTTTAACCAGGCACCCCGTGCTTTTGTGATGATAAATGTACGACTAAAAATTATATTTCCATGCTGTGCTATATGTTTCACACAGGCATTTTTTTACACTCAATTGTTTTGCTTTCAATATTGGATTCAGAAAGCCTTGAAGTGGTTTCATGGTAGCTAAGATAGAACTTAACCTCGCTCCCAAGATAATGAGATTAGTTCAGAATCCGTATTGGCCGTTGTGTTGGTTCAACTATTTTCTTTCGAATTACAAAGTCTCCAAAGTACTCCCCCCCTAACCTTTCCTTGGAATATGCCGTAATAATCGGTTCCAATTCCATTAGAATATTTTCCTCTGATAACATTTCCTTGTATAGTGTATTTAATCGGTCACCGTTGTGACTTGCCCCCAAATACATGTTATATCTACCAATGGCCCTACCCACAAAGCCTATTTCCCCTAATGAGGATCGCGCACAGTTATTTGGACAACCTGTCATCCGAATATTGATTTCGTCGTTGTCCAGACCATTATTCCTCATAATTACCTCCAGTTTATCTATTAAGGAAGGAAGGTAGCGCTCTGCTTCGGCAAAAGCCAATCCACATGTATTCAATGCTACACAGGCCATGGAACTCTTGCGAAGTCCCGTAAGTTTAGGATGGTTGCCAACGGCATACTCCTCTAAAATTGCTTCAATGACCTGCTTTTTATCTTCCTCGATATTTCCGATAATGAGATTTTGGTTGCCTGTTAATCGAAAATCTCCTGTGTGGATTTTGGCAATTTCCCTTAGAGCCTTTTTCAGTTCATATCCATTTTCATCCCTTACTCTCCCATGTTCCACAAACAAGGTATAAAACCATTTATTGTTGATGCCTTTTTGCCAACCATATTCATCTCCGTTTGATCTGAATCGATAGGATTTCGGTTTGGCCAGATTCCACCCCAGGCGGTTTTGAAGTTCCCCAACAAACCATTCCAGTCCCCTGTCGTCTATTGTATGTTTTAATCTCGATAACTTACGGTCGGATCGGTTGCCGTAATCCCTTTGGATGGCTATAACCGTTTCAGCTACTTCAAACACTTTTTCTTTTGGAGAGAAACCAATAACATCGGCCAGTCGCGGATAAGTTTCCTGAACTCCAAACGTACTGCCCAATCCACCGCCTACACAAATATTATATCCTATTACGTTGTTGTTTTCCTCTATGGCAATAAGTCCAAGATCATTCGCAAAAACATCAATATCATTTTTGGGTGGAATGGCTATTGCTATTTTAAACTTTCTTGGAAGGTAATTGTGCTGGTACAATGGTTCAAAATCTTGAGTTCCCGCCACTTTTTCCTTATCCAGCCATATTTCGTGATATGCAGTTGTCTTTGGAAGAAAATAATCGCTTATTTCTTTTGCAAATTGGTATACTTCTTCGTGTATATGGGACTGATAAGGGTTCGGATTGCACATGACGTTCCTATTTACATCCCCGCAGGTCGCAAGTGTACTCAACAAAACTTCGTTAACCTTTTGAATCGTAGGTTTTAAATTCCTTTTTAATATGCCATGAAATTGGAAAGATTGTCTGGTGGTCAATTTAAGGGTGTCATTTCCATATAGTACCGAAAGTTCATCCAAGACAAGCCATTGCCTTGGAGTAGTAACACCACCAGCAGCTCTTACCCGGACCATAAATTGGTACAATGGTTCCAGTTTCTTCTGTTTTCGTTCACTCTCCAGATCCCTATCATATTGCTGATATGAACCATGGTATTTTATAAGTTTGACATCGTCGGGAAATAAAGCTCCGGTCAAAGGGTTTTTTAGGCTGTCCTTTATGCTTCCCCTGAGATAATCGCTCTTGTCCTTTATATGTTCATCTTCCGATAATTCTTTGTAATTCGATTGTTTTTCCATAAATACATTTTCCTGGGCATTAAAGCACTCTCGAAGCTATCTTAATAGATATCTGCTTGATAACGATTGGTAATTTGAAGATTTTTAACATACTCTTCTGCCTTATCAATAGTTATTCCTCCTTGTTGTTGTATAATTTGTTTTAAGGCAATATCCACGTCCTTGGCCATTTTTTGTGCGTCACCACAAACATAAAAATGTGCTCCATTTTCCAACCACTCAAAAAGCTCCTTGCCGTTCTCCAGCATTCTGTGCTGTACATAGTGTTTTTGTTCCTGGTCTCTTGAAAAGGCAACATCTGCCTTTGTCAATACTCCCTCCTTCATATATTGTTGCCATTCTGTTTGATACAGGAAATCTGTCGTGAAATTCCGGTCACCAAAGAAAAGCCAGGATGGCCCCTTTTTGTCCAAAACTTCCCGTTGTTGCATAAATGCCCTGAATGGTGCCACTCCCGTTCCCGGACCGACCATTATAATTGGTGCCTCCGGATTTTGGGGAAGCTTAAAACGCGTATTCTTATCAACAAAGACCTTTACCTTGTCGCCAATCTCAAGCCTATCTGCCAGGGTAGATGAACAATGGCCTACTTTATTTCTGCCCAATGCATTATATCTGACAACCGACACCAACAGATGGACTTCCTCATCAACCACATCTTGCGCAGAGGCTATGGAATACATCCGTGGGGTATTTTTGCGCAAGACAGAAATCAGTTCGTTAGAAGTTAGTGTCATCGGTACCTCGCTTATCAGATCCAAAAAATCACGTCCGGAAAGATATTCCTGAAGTGCATTTTTGTCCCCAAGGATTTTCTTTAACCCGTTATTGCCTGTTAATTCCGAATATCCGGTAAGCGTGGTTTTTGATAGTGGGGTAAGTTCATAGTCATACGTAAGTGCATCATATAATTTTTTAATTCCTTCATGGGTTTCCACTTCCTCTTTACCGGATAAATTGGTGGATTCCAAAACTGACCGTACTAGTGTAGGGGAATTGGCACCATAAACCCCCAATGCATCGCCCGGCTCATATTTTATTCCAGACCCTTCCAGATCTAATTCCAAGTGAATGGTTTCCTTTGAAGATCCTTTTCCATTTAAATTGATTTTTTCAAGAATAGTGGCTTCAAAAAGATTTTTTCTCGAATATTGGATTCCTTTAACCTGATTGCTAGGAGCATCCTGCACTTGGGCCGTGGTAGTTTGGCCATTGGTCTCAATTATAGTGGTTAAAAACTTTTTTTGCCAAGTCTCCGCATCGTCTGAATAATCTACATCGCAATCTTGACGGGGAACAACTCTTTGTGCTCCCAGTTTTTCAAGTATACTATCAAAATCCTTACCGGTCTGGCAAAAGTCTAGATAACTACTGTCACCAAGGGCCAAAACCGAATATTGTACATGGTCTAGGTTCGGTGCCTTTTTGCTGTGTAGGTAATTGTGGAAGTCCTCCGCTTGTACCGGAGGTTCGCCCAATCCATGGGTGCTCACGATTACAGCCAATTTATTGATGCCCTTCAGTTCCCTTGTTTTGAAGGAAGCCATATCGGAAATTACTGCATCAATTCCCATCTCCTTTGCACGCGCATGGAGATCCTTGGCCAAGCCTTCACTGTTGCCAGTATGACTCCCGAAAAGGATATGCACCTTTTCGGTTTTAAGCTCACCATCAACATTGGGATCCGAACCAAATGATCGGCTTTCCACAGTGGTTTTATTCAAAGATGTTTGGATAAGTCCTTCAAAATACCCACTGAGCCATTGAAGCTGTCCTGAATCAAGTCCGTTCAAAGCTATATTGAGTTTGTCTGCTTGCTCATCGTTAAACGGTCCTCTGTTCAATCCCTTTTTTAGTTCCATGCTATTCGATAATTTATAATTATTTGTCAGGCTGGGGAGTATATCTCAAATAAGGTTTGATAACACGATGACCTTTAGGATATTTGGATTCGACCTCTTCTTGCTTAACTCCTGGTGGAATTATTACATCCTGTCCAACCTTCCAATCTACTGGAGTGGCAACATTATGTTCTGCAGTAAGTTTTAGGGAGTCGACTACCCGAAGTATCTCAGTAAAATTCCTCCCCGTCGAGGCAGGATAGGTTATAATCGCCTGTACCTTCTTGTCTGGACTAATAAAATAAACAGATCTTACCGTAGCAGAGGTTGATGCATTGGGGTGGATCATATTATATAGGGTTGCTACATTTTTGTCGGTGTCAGCTATAATAGGGAAATCCACGTTGCAGTTTTGGGTTTCGTTGATGTCTTTGACCCAGCCAAAGTGCGAGTCTAGGTCATCAACACTCACGGCAAGCACCTTGGTTTTTCTTTTTGCAAAATCTTCTTTCAACTGTGCGGTCCTACCAAGTTCTGTGGTACACACAGGGGTATAGTCTGCCGGGTGTGAATATAGTATCCCCCAACTGTTGCCCAGCCATTGGTGAAAATCAATTTCACCCTCTGTGGTCTGCGCCTTAAAATTTGGTGCATCGTCGCCTATTCTCAAACTCATAGTATATATTTTTAAATTTTACATCGAGACAGCTTGCCATAATTATAGCTGCCTTTCCAATACAAATTTACCGGGGTTTATGCTCAATCGCCAATTGCAAATATTAATTTGCGATAACCTAAGGTTATGGAAATTATTGGAAATAAAGAGAGAATGTTATGTGAAAGCTTAATGTATTTGTGGAAAACAGTTTCCCCTATGAAAAGTGAATTCAATAATTAACAACAACTAAAGATTATGGTTTCGGCTTAAAAAATTCATCAATAATAAGGGTAATCCTCCTTCTGGGCCTTGGGGAGTTATAAAGTAGAATTGCCTATGGATAGGTAACTTTTTAATCTCTATAATCTTTAAAACGCCACTTTTAAGTTCTTTAAGGATGGCATGTAATGAAACGAATGCCATGCAATCCGAGTGTTGTAGGTAGGATTTAATAGCTTCTGTACTTCCCAATTGCATTTCTACCTTAAGATCTGCAAGTCGGATTCCTTTTTGTTTTAGGGCGTCGGCAATGACTTCCAAGGTTCCTGACCCAGGTTCTCTAAACAGAAGAGGTATGTTTTTCAGGTTTTCTGGCTTTATTTCATCTTTGGAAGACAATGGATTTTTACTGCCGCATACCAGTACGATCTCATCCCTTAAAAATGGGGTATAGTGAATTTCACGTCTTTTGGATTTGCCCTCAACAACCCCAATTTCAATGCTCTTATTGAGAAGGGCCTGCTCTATTTGTTCAGAATTACCACTTAGCAGCTCTACCTTCACATCTTGATGGATCTTGTGGAACCGTGCCAGTAATGGAGGTAATATATACTGCGTAATTGAAGTGCTGGAGCCTACATGTAGAACCCCTTTAAACGCCTCGTTGAACTGGTTAAGGTCAAATTCTATTTGCCGGTAGATCTCTTGCATGTTTTCGGTATGTTTCAGAAGTACTTCTCCAGCAGGAGATAGAACAACCTTGTTACCCCTTCGATCGAAAAGCGCAAGATTAAAATGACTTTCCAGTTCCTTTATATGTTTGGTGACTGCAGGCTGGGATATCAATAATTCTTCTGCGGCCTTGGTAAAATTGAGCCTTCTAGCAACGGTATAAAATACTTTTAGACGAAAATCGAACATATACAATATTACTCATATTTTTAGTATGGAAAACCGATACATTAATAAATAGGTAATGGCCTATTGTGTTACTTTTCTATATCTCATCATGGGTATTTCCCCAATCATTAAATTAAGTTTACCCTCCTTATCAATACTAATGGAATTTATCTTTTCCATCATATTCAAAAATTGTTGCTCACCATCACCACAGTACATCATTGTGGTAGGCCCCGGCTCACCTATGTCGATGTTATCCCCTTTTATTGTGAAATCAGCAGTATAACCGTTACAGCTATTGTTACCCGTAATCTTTCCTTTGGCTTTGTTAAATGAGATTACCGGTTTCCTTTCGGGATACAGACCATTAAAGGCAATCCGTGTTCCAGAAATATACTCCAATTCCCATAATGAATCGTACAGGTCATTGCTATTGGTGTTCTTGGTAGTAATACATGAACCAATAACCAAAACTAAAAAGGTTGAAATCAAAATGTAATTCTTTTTCATCTATTTAATTTTTAATCAAATTTTTTCGAAAATTACCGGTGACAATTAGTAATATCATTATCAATATGGATATCCCCAAAATTATGCCAATATTAAATAATGCACTTTTAACACCTATTTCAGGAATATTTAGAAAAGGATAAGGATAATAACCAGAAATATATCCCCTTAAAAAAATGAACATAGCATAAATCATTGGATAAAGTAACCAGGACAGGACTGATTTCGATTCTACGTCATTTTTATTGCTGTAACGGAACCAATATATTAATAGGTAAATAGGGATAACCGTATGCAATAATTCATCGACAACAAATTGTAAGCCTGTAGGATTCCATATATGTCGCAAACTAACCTGATAAACCAAACCCACTATTAAAATAAATGTTGTTAATGCTGTCAAGGCTCCGTTGGATACGAAAAAGTTAAGTGGATTTTTCTTGGAATTGAGATAGGACATCGTAAAATATATCGCCACCATCATATTGGTCAAAATGGTGAAAAAACTAAAAAAACGGATAATGGTTTCGGGAATCCCCGCTTGTCTATTTAAGATCAATAAAACAAATTGACCAATTATAGCAAACCAACCCATTATTAGTCCAATAGCTTCAAACTTTCTTTTCATATACCTTGAATTATAGAAATCTAAAAATGATAAATTACTGGTTTTAAACCAACTTTCTATCATAGAAATATATAAAATCTGGAAACTTGGAAATCTGGAAATTTGGACATTATGGAAAATGATGCAATGCTAATTTTGGCAACGGGATTTGTAGCCTTATTCTTTTGCTTTAAAACTTAGCAATTCCTTCCAGCCCATGGTTGCAGAATAACCTTTTAAATGGGCATCGTGGGAATGATAATATATATTCTTTTTCAAATCAAGTATTACTGGCCATTGAACTTCGTCCACCCCTTGGCCCAATACATTTACAATTGACGTTTCCACAAATTCAGTACAAATGGCCCCCATTAACCTGATTTCATCATTGTATCCAGGCCCTGATAAGCCAATATAAAAATGTGCCGGCTTACCAGAAAACGAGCACAGAGGCACCTTCCCTACGCTTGGTAAGGTATTTTCAAGCGGCCCTTCATAGGTTTCGGTAAGGGTATTCAAGGTATTTCTGACACTATTCATAATGTCAAAACTACATCATTTCTATGCTGAATGGTAAAATGTCCCTGATACTTATCACCTAAATTATTAACGATTAAATCATCTTAAATTCAGAATCTTATAGAAATAATCAACAAAAGTTGCATTTAATGAAATTTAGGGCCACGCTTCGCGAAATGAGTACTTCTTTCAATTATCCTTTGTCAATAAGTGCCCTCTTAAGAAAATGTAATTTTCTATTGTATTGCATTTGGTATCAATTGACGAAATTTTATCATTGAAATATGAAAATTTTATTATGCAATACTTTTGGGATCGATGCTGAACTGTGATAGATTATATAAAAGTAGAAATAGAAACCCCTCGAAATTACCCGTTCTATTCCTTGATTTGGCGACCATCCAAAAGATTGATGATTCGCGAACCATATGTAGCGTTCTTTTCTGAGTGGGTTACCTGAATAATGGTAACCCCTTCATTATTCAATTGCTTAAAAAGTTCCATAATCTCCTCACCTTGTTTAGAATTCAAGTTCCCTGTAGGCTCATCTGCCAGGATTAGTCTGGGTGATGAAATCAATGCCCTGGCAACCCCTACCAATTGCTGTTGCCCACCACTTAGCTGTGATGGAAACAGGTCCTTCTTGCCGACAATATTAAAGCGATCCAACGTATCTGCCACCAAGGATCTACGTTCAGACCTACCTACCTTTTTGTACAGCAGGGGCATTTCCAAATTTTCTTGTACTGTAAGATCATCCAGTAAATGGTAGGATTGAAAAACAAAGCCTATATATTGTTTGTACAAATTGGAACGATACTTTTCTTTTAGGGTATGAACCGGTTCATCCATGAAATTGTACTCCCCCTCATCAAAATTGTCCAGTATGCCTATGACATTGAGCAAGGTGGATTTACCGGAACCGGAGGGTCCCATTACCGATATAAACTCTCCTTCCTCCACGGTAAGGTTAATATCCTTTAAAAGGAAGACTCGTTGCCCGGCTGAGTTTACCCATTTAAAAATGTTGTTCAATTGTAGTAGCATATAGCATTTCTTTTTATTTGGTTGATGTACTTTCCTTTAATCCTTTTTAAGCAGAAGTGAATGTTTCTCCTTGACTTTAACTTTCTTCCTTTTACATTGTTCTCCTTAGGGGTAAACTCCAGACTGATGTCACGAAGTGAACATTGATTAACACTTGATGTTTACTCTGTTCTTAAACTTTTTAAAGGTTTGATCAAGGCAGCTCCCACAGACTGATAACTAATAGTCGCCACAGCAATAATCAAAGCTATTCCACCAGCAATGACGAATATTTCCCATCCAATATTAATCTTATAGGCAAAATCTTCCAACCAACGGTTCATCACATACCATCCTATGGGAATCGCAATAAGAATGGCCAAAAGAATCAATTTTAAAAAATCCAATGTCAACAGTTCATAGATACTTTTAAAGGGAGCCCCCAAAACCAACCGTATGCTTATTTCCTTTTTCCGCTGTTCCACCATAAAAGCGGACAGTGCAAATAGCCCCAAACAGGCTACCATTATGGCAAACAAGGCAAAGCTGTTGAATATTTTCCCCATGCGTTCCACATCTTCGTGCATTTGGGTGAATTTTTGATCCAAAAAGGAATAAGCAAAGGTTTGGTTGGGCACATTTTTATTCCAAATGTCTTCGATGGAGGCCAGGGACGCCCCAATATTGCCCGACTTTAGCTTTACTGAAATAGCACCACTATTATTATTGGCAATAACAAGACTAAGCGGAGCTATATCTTCTTTCAGGGATTTAAAATGAAAGTCCTGTACGACCCCCACAATGGTCCAATCCATTCCGTTATTTATATGCTTTCCAATGGGATTTTCATAACCAAGTTCATGCGCCATTTGATCGTTGATTATCATGGAATTAAGAGAGTCAGAGGCAAATTCCCTTGAAAAATCACGGCCCTCCTTTACTTTAATTCCCAACGTTTTTATATAATCATAATCCACCCGCCAAATCTGTGCAGGAACCCCACGATCTTCGATGCCCTCCCCTGTCTTTTTAAAAGTATTGCCATTTCTTTTGGCACCCTCTATCGGCAAATAATCGCTTATTGTTACTGTTTTTACTTGGGGAAGCTGTAAGAGTTGTTCCTTAAAACTCTCCGATTTGTTTCCTAGGATATTGGCCCCTTCCAAAACAACCACCTGCTCCTTGTCATAACCCAATTCTTTGTGCTGTATATAATCCATTTGCTTGTAAATGATCAGTGTACCAACTATCAGGATTACTGAAGTGGCAAATTGAAAGACTACCAACCCGCTCCTAAGCTTCCCGCTCTTACTTCCCGCACTAAGGCTCCCCTTTAGCACATTAACCGGTCTAAAGGCAGAGAGATAAAATGCAGGGTACATTCCTGCCAATATCCCAATTAGCAGGGCGGAGGCTGCCATTAGAGGCACAAACCACCAAACCTCCCAGGGGAACACAATGGACTTCCCCGCTATTTCATTAAAGGTAGGAAGCAGTGTCCAGGCCAATAGAAGGCCTATTAAAAAAGATATGAGGCTAAAGAGTACCGATTCGATGAGAAATTGTGTAACCAAATTACTCTTAAACGCCCCCACTGTTTTGCGCAAACCAACTTCTTTGGCCCTATTGGCCGATTTGGCGGTAGAAAGGTTGATGAAATTGATACAGGCGAGCAATAAAATAAAGCCTGCAATGGCTCCAAAGAGCCAAACAAACCGAATGTCACCATGTTTTAGACCATCACCCATGGCAAGATCCGATCTTAAATGAATATCAGTTATAGGCTGTAATTTATATTCTATCGTCTTAAGAATTTCGATAAAATCGGGTGCACGACCACGGGCCAATTGGGCAGGAATTACGTAGTTTTCCATAATGGAAAACATTTTTTTCTCCAAAGCCGGAATATTGGTGTTTTCATCTACCAGAACATAGGTAAAGTAATTCTGGTTGGTCCAGCTCATGTTGGTATCCTCTATGGGTAACAAATAGCTAAACTGGAGGTGGGAATTCTTGGGGAAATCCGGCATTACGCCTGTAACGGTATAAGGTCTTGAGGGATTATCATCCAAAATAATGGTCTTGCCCAATGCATCACCCTGAGGGAAATATTTATCCGCCTTGGATTTGGAAATTACCATATTTCCAGGTTGGTTCAAGGCCTCCTCAACATTACCTTGTTCCAAGGAGATCTCTAGAATTTCAAGGATGTTCTGGTTGGCAAATACAAATCCGTCCTCAAAATTGTTCTGGGATTCGCCAGCCAGGCGCAGCCCCCTTTTACCTGCCCCAAAGAGCTCGCTCATATTTATTTTCCCAGCCTTTTCTATCTCCGGAAAATCAGATTGCAGGGCATCAGCAAAAGGCAATTGAAAATGAACGCTTTTTCTTAGCTCACCATCCATCACACCTTGCAACACCACCCTATAGATACGATCCTTATTTTTGTATTGTTGGTCATAGCTGAGTTCGTCATTAATGAATAATGCAATTAATAGACAAGCAGCAATACCCATGGCAAAGCCCCCAACCTTTATGAACGTGAAGAGCTTTTCGCTTTTAATACTTCGCCAAGCAATTTTTAGATAGTTTTTTAGCATAATGTTATTTTTCTCCGTCCATTCCACATCCTTGGGAGTGGGAACGGGTTTGGATTTTGATTTATGTTTTAATATATACCGTATTTATCGCACATCTATAGTTTTTCTTTCTACTACGATAATGTACAGTTCACAGCCACTGTGCACTTTCTCACTCCGTCCGCAAACTTTTTACAGGGTTCGAATTCGCTGCCTTAATGGCTTGAAAACTTACCGTAATAACCGTTACCATCATGGCACCGAAAACGGCCAAGGCGAAAATCCACCATTCAAGTAGCATGTGATAGGGATAATCTTGCAACCAGCCATTCATTACATAATAGGCAATAGGTACTGCAATAAAACAAGAGATGATGACCAGTTTAAGGAAATCCTTTGACAGCATACCCCAAACGTTGAACACGGTTGCCCCCAATACTTTTCTAACCCCAATTTCTTTGGTGCGCTGCTCTGCAACAAAAGAGGTTAGCCCAAATAAACCAAGACAACTGATTAAAATGGCCAAAGCAGTAAAAATTCCGGATAGAGTCCCAATCCGTTCCTCTGAGGCAAATTTTGCCCCGTATTCGCTATCCACGAAATCATACTCAAAAGGAAGATCTGGAAAATGTTCTTTGAATACCCCTTCTATGATGGCAATATTCTGACTTGCACTTTGATTTGGATTCAATCTTAAATTATAGAAACTGGAGTTCCCATGTTTGTCAAAAACATAAAGGCCTTGCTTAACTGGCTCATAAGGGGATTGTGTAATCATATCTTCTACTACTCCAATAATTTTTAATGGTGGTCCCGGGTCTTCTTCATCATCATCTTTTAAGAACTTGCCAACGGGATCCGTGATGCCCATATATTTTACTGCCGTTCGGTTGATCAACACAGCGTTGGAATCGGTAGCGAACTCTCTGGAAAAATCACGGCCTTCCACAATCTTCATCCCCAAAGACTTGGCGTATTCTGGCGTTACTTCTGTCCATGCCAAATCTTCCTGAAAACCATCGGGCTTGCCTTCCCAATCGAATCCACTACGATTGGACCAGATCTGCGTGGTTGGACTACTGGAAGCCGACATTTCAATTACAGCGTTCGAGCTTAGAAACTCACTGCGCATTAAATCGTATTTACCTTCGAAATCTTGACTGAAAGTAGGTATTTGAATCAGTCCGTCTTTATTATAACCAATAGGACGGTTTTTGGCATGGTTGATCTGTTGCATAACGATTACCGTACCGATAATGAAAGCCACCGAAACCGTAAATTGTAGTACCACCAAGATTTTTCTTGGCAATCCTGCGTACTTGCCAGCTTTAAATGTTCCCTTTAAAACATCAACAGGTTTGAACGAGGATAAATACAATGCCGGATAACTACCCGCTACCAATGCAGTAAACACAATAAAGACCAGCGAGGTCAACCAAAAAGTACCATTTTTCCATGGAAAGGAAATTTCCTTTTTGGAAAGGTCATTAAATCCGTTTAAGGATAAAAGAACGATTACGACAGCTATAAAAAAAGCGAACAATACTACCATAAAAGATTCACTCAAAAATTGATTGATCAATTGATTTCTTTGTGAACCTATGGATTTTCTTATCCCCACTTCTTTCGCCCGTTTTTCCGATCTTGCCGTGCTCAGGTTCATAAAATTAATACAGGCCAAAAGCAATACGAACACCCCAATTATTCCGAAGAGCCATACATATTTTATTCTCCCTCCGGACTGCTTTCCGTTTTCGAAATTACCGCGCAGGTACCAGTCTTTCATGGGAAATAGAAATATTTGTGGATTGAATTCAGCCGTATCTTCGTTCAGATCTTTCTTCACGTTCAAAATAGCCTCGGTAACTTTTTCCATATCGGTATTATCGGCAATCTGAACGAACATCTGAAAAGAGTTGTTTCCCCATTGATCTTCCGCATTCTTCATCCATTCTTGTGTCGCGATCATTTTGTCCCAAGGCATTAAGAATTCCGCATCGTGAAACGAATTGTTAAAAGGGATATCCTCATATACCGCAGTCACCATTACATCATATTGATTGTTAACCTGTAAGGTCTTGCCAATGGGTTCCTCAGTTCCAAAAAGTGCATAGGCGACCGATTCGGACAGCATTACTGAGTTTAGCTCGCGCAAGCCATCCTTCTCCCCTTTCAGAATATTAAGATCCAACATTTCCGGAGCTTCGGACTGCATGAAATTTCCGGTTTTGGAAAGGCTCTTGTCCTTGTACTTTAAATATCTTGATATGTTCCAGGATGACATGACCAGGTGTTTGAAATTGTCTGCATAACCATCCCTTAAAGCCTTTTCCAAAGGTCTGGGGATAGCTGGACCCGTACCCGTATTTCCATTAAAAGTCTGTGATTGAAAAACCTGGGCGATCTTCTCCTTTTTGGAAAAGTAATTGTTGTGGGACAGCTCGTCCTGGATCCAAAGACCTATGATAAGGGTTACGGCCATACCCATTGCCAGTCCACCTACATTAATGGCAGTATATCCCTTGTTGTTCCAAAGGTTCCTCCAAGCGATTTTCAGATAATTCTTAAACATGGTTTTCGTTTTTTGATTTGATGATGATTGATGATATGCGTTTAAATTCCTAATCTTTCACTTTTGACAGTATTCTGGTTACTATTCATTTTAAATTAATTGTCCACTTCTTAATGCCAATTGATTACTGCTTATTTTTTACTCTGATTTTAAGCTTTCTACTGGATTAACAATTGCTGCCCTTATAGTATGAAAACTAACGGTAATCACTGCTACCACTGCAACCATAGTGCCCACCCCTAGGAATGTGAGCGGATCGATCCTAATACGATACTCATAATTCTCGATCCAAGTTTGCATGGCATACCAAGCCAAGGGTATCGCAATTAAAAGACTGAGCAATACCAATTTTAAAAAGTGTATTGATATCATGCCAACGATACTTTTTACCGATGCCCCCATAACTTTCCGAATACCAATTTCCTTGGTCCTCAATTCTATAACCATTAGTGAAATGGCAAAAAGACCCAAACAGGAAAGGAATATGGCTATGACCGATGCAATACTGAAGACTGTGGTCATAATAATTTCGCCCTCGTACCAGGCCTGCAGGTTCTCATCCAAAAATGAAGCGTTGAAGAGGGAATTGTCCGTAAGTTTCTCCCAAACTGAAGCGACATGATCCATTACCAACTGTGGATTATCCGATTTGACTTTTAGAAAAATATAATTTATACGTTCAGTTGCCGATAGATGAATGGCAATTGGATATGCTTTTTCGGACGGGGAATAGGCATTGAAATCCGGTATTACACCTATGATCCTATTCCCCAATCCTGCTTCTTCCCCTCCAAAATATTTGCCAATAGGATCAGGTTCTCCCATAGCCTTTACAAAACTTTCGGTAACCACAAAAGCATTTACACTATCTGTGGCAAAGGCGGGGTCAAAATCCCTTCCTTTAATTATGGGAATTTGCAAAGTCTTCAAAAAATCATAATCTGCCAAGAGCCAATCGGCCGAAACCTGGTTCTGTTTATAGTCGAACCCCACTGTGGACCTAACGGTAACCCGATCCAAGCCCCTTCCTAAATTACCGCCTGTTCCAGTAATGGAAACAATTTTGGGATCATTTGCAAGTTCGTTCCGCATACGCGCCAATATTTTTCTACCGTCTTGTTGGAAACCTACAGGAATACTTATTACTTGCTCCTTTTCAAAACCTATGGGTACTTCCCGTAAAAAATCCAATTGTTTGCCCGCTATCCAACTTATGGAGATCAGTAGGCTGGAAATAGCAAACTGACTTACCAATATGCCATTGCGCAGGGCTCCCGGTCTCCTAGTGGAGATCTTGCCCTTTAAAACGCCAACCAAATTAAAATTGGCCATCTTTAAGGCAGGGTATCCACCGGCAATCAGGGTTACCAATAAAAAGACCCCGAAAATAATTACCAAAAAAGTGGGCTGGAATAGGGCTGTAATTTCTATACTGCCACCAAATTGGGCATTAAAGGCTGGTATCAATTGAGAAGCGAGGCCCAGTCCCAGCATAAATCCAATAAAATAAAGCAAAAAGGCTTCTCCCCATAACTGCATAAAAAGTTGCCCTTTATATGCTCCAAGTGTTTTCCTTACTCCCAGTTCACGACTTCTTTTAAAGGAGTTGGCCATGTTAAGGTTCACAAAATTAAAACAGGCGATCAACAGAATAAATGCCCCTAAGGACATGAGGGCGTATATCAGTAGCTTGGGAGCACCTCGGTCCCCAGAAAAATGAACCTCATTAATATTGGTGAGATTTATACTAATTAACTCAGAGGCTTGCTTTACTTCTGGATGGTCGGCCCTAAGTTGTTCCAATTGATCGGGATAGTATTTTTCCACAAAAGGTTCGAGTTTCATAGCAACTTTTTGTGGATCGCTATTTGGGGAAACCTTTATAAAAACACTTGATCCGTTGGAGCCCCAATCATTTTGAAGCTTACCATAATTGGGAAGCGATTGGATCCGGGCAATGGCATCAAACCTAATACTGGAATTTTTTGGGCAATCCTTCACCACGGCGGTGACCGTATAATATGCCACTTCTTCCCCCCTGCCTATTTTTAACTCCTTCCCAATGGGGTCCAAATCTCCAAAAATAGCCTTGGCAGTACTTTCACTTATAGCGATGTCCTGAATACCGGAAAGTGCCGAACTACCATTACCACTAAGTACTGGAAAATTGAATACTTCAAAAAAATCGGGATCGGTCCTAATAACCACCCGTTCAATATTTTTTTCCTCATATGAAAAGTTTTCAGGCATCCCCATATTTACTACAATGGCATTCTCCACTTCCGAAATATCGGCCTTTAAAGCAGTGGCAGCAGGCAATGGCATTTGGGAACTCATTTCGATACCTTGGGAACTGTGTATTGTACGGGAGGTTCTATATAACTGTGCCTTATCCTTGTGGAATGAATCAAAACTCAGATGAAAATAAGCCGTTAAAAACAAAAGGATACAGACGGAAAAAGCGATCGCCAAACCAAAAATATGAATCGCCGAATGCAATTTATTTCTACTAATATTCCTCCAAGCAATTTTTAGATAATTCTTAAACATGGTTTTCGTTTTTTGATTTGATGATGATCGATAATATGCGTTTCAATATCTAGCCATTCACTGTATTCTGGATATGTACATTTCCAAATAACTTTACACTGCTCCCCATTCATTGTAATTGCTTATTGCCCAAGGACAACTATTTAGGGTTTATTGTTTATTTAATTATTCTATTCGCAAACTTTTTACTGGATTCACTATCGCTGCTTTAATACTTTGATAGCTAACTGTAAGTATTGCTATCCCAACTGCCAAGAATGCCGCCAGAATAAATACCCACCAACCAATTTCTATTCTATAGGTAAAATCCTCGAGCCATTTGTTCATGAGGTACCAGCCAATGGGCAGGGAAATAACAATTGCAATCCCCACCATTTTTAAAAAATCCGTAGTCAATCGATAAGTTATCTGACCAACACTTGCACCTAACACTTTACGTATACCAATCTCCTTGGTACGCTTCTGGGCATTAAAGGCCGCAAGGCCAAATAGCCCGAGACAGGCGATTAAAATGGATAGTATGGTAAAGGTGGCAAAAATGCGTCCCAATTTTTGCTCTGCCTGGTAGGTCGTATTGAAAGAGTCTTCCATAAAACGATAGCTGAACAACTGGCCAGGTGCCACTTTGTTCCATACATTTTCAATATTGGCTATAACATTTGAAAAATCGCCAGCTTTTAACCTAATGGCCAAAGAACCCGTAGAATTTCCGAGAAATAAGCCCAGGGAGGCTATATCTTCCCGGAGAGATGCGTAATGAAAATTTTTAACCACCCCAATCACGGTATAGAATACTGGGCTTTCTACACCAAGATCACCAGAAACCCGTGTCCCCAATACTTCTTCAGGCGTTACCCCCAATTTGGCAACCGCAGACTCATTAAGTATAGTAGCGGTGGAATCAGTTGGGAAGCGTTTATCAAAATTCCTTCCTGCAATAAGCTGCATGTCCATGGTCTTTAAATAGTCATGGTCTACCACCCAATTCTGCATTTGCAGGGCATTTTCCTGTTCTGTTGAACCTTCCTTGAAAAAGGAATTGTCATTGCGGAAAGAAGGGGTGGGCAAATAGCCGGTCAAGGTTGCAGTTGCCACTTCGCCCAATTGCATTACTTCCTCCTTAAAAGATTGTACCTGGTTACCCGCGGCATGGACATCCTCTATAAGCAAGACCTGATCTTTGGCAAAACCAAGGTCCTTGCTTTGAATGTATTTCAACTGCTGAAAGACCACTAGGGTACTAATTATCAATAAAACGGAAATGGCAAATTGGAATACGACCAAGGAATTTCGGATCTTTCCCCCGCCAATGCTATTCTCCCCTCCGCCTTTGAGAACTTTGGCAGCCACAAACCTCGACATAAAAAATGCAGGGTAACTTCCAGAAAAAAGACCCAGAAAAGTTACGGCGACTATCAGGATTATCCAGAAAATAGGATTTACGAAGGGTATCGAAATGGCCTTTCCAGAAAGGTCATTGAAAAAAGGAAGGGCAACCATGGCAATACCAATGGCCAATATCAATGAAATAAAGGAAATCAACCCTGCTTCGATCAAAAATTGCCGTACCAGTTCCGCCTTGTTGGAACCCAACGTTTTTCGGATGCCTACCTCCTTGGCCCTTTTTAGGGAATGGGCCGTTGACAAATTCATAAAATTGACACTGGCCAAAAGGATTAAGAACAAACCAATAAAGGAAAGAATATAGACATTTTGAATACTGCTGTTGGCACTTAGCTCTATCTCCCGGTTGGAATACAAATGGATATCGGTCAAAGCAATGGTGCTATACTTCAAATAATTTCCGGATGCCTCAAAAGATTCCGCAGTGATACCCGGATAGAAATTCTGCACATATGGGAAGATATATGTTTCCAACATCGATTGCAAGGGAGCTTGAAAATCAGCAATATCGGCCCCAGGCAACAATTTTATAAATGTGAAGTAGTTATGGCTAGTCCATGACATTTGCCGTGAGTCATCGAACCCGGCCATTGCCATGATAACATTATGGTCTCTTAACATTGAGTTCTTAGGGAAATCGGCGATAACTCCAGTTACGGTATAGGTGTCGGTGTTATTTAGCAACAACTGTTGACCCAAGGCATTATTTACACCAAAGTGCTTTTCGGCCGCCGTTTTCGTTAGCACCAAGGTATTAGGTTCGGTCAAGGCAGAATTTACATCACCTACAAGCAGGTCAATGCCAAACATTTTAAAGAACGTTGAATCCGCATAAGCAACATTGGATTCTTTGGTATTGGCTTCAGTACCTTGTTTTCTTAACAACAGACTCCCTCGATTCCTTATTCTTGTTACAGACTCTATTTGGGGAAAATCACTTTTGATGGCAGCGGCCATAGGAGCACCAACTTCAGCGGACCTCATCGTTTTACCCCCAAACTTTATATCCGCATTTATCCTATAAATACGGTCGGCATCTTTGAACATGGTGTCAAAATTCATCTCATCATAAATGTATATTGAGATGAGCAGCCCTCCGGCCATACCTATGGCTAGGCCAAAAGTATTAAGGAAGGTAAAAAAAGGTTGCCTTTTTAGACTCCTCCAAGCTATTTTGAGATGATTTTTAAACATGATACCTCATTTTGACACGGGTCATATCCTACGTGGATTGATTGATTGATTGATGAATAAACCCTCCTTCTCATATAATCTTGCCGGGATTCCAAGTCTTGGCAGGTTTCATTTTTGTACTCGTTTCGCACTTATTCTATCTCATTGCACCTACTGCCCTATTATGGCTCTCCGTGGCTATCTGTCCATCAAAGAGGTTAACTATACGATGGGCATAGTGAGAATCCCTGTCCGAGTGCGTGACCATTACTATGGTAGTTCCCTCCTGGTTCAATTCTGTCAACAGATTCATTACCTCTATCCCATTTTTGGAATCCAGATTTCCGGTGGGCTCATCCGCTAAAATCAATTTTGGATTGGTAACAACGGCCCTAGAAATGGCAACACGCTGTTGCTGTCCCCCTGAAAGTTGCTGTGGAAAGTGCTTTTCACGATGAGCTATCTTCATTCGTTCCAATACCTCCATTACCTTTTGCTTGCGCTCACTCTTGTTCATTTTAAGATAGATCAACGGTAATTCCACATTTTCATAGACAGTGAGTTCGTCTATCAGATTGAAACTTTGAAAGACAAAGCCCAAATTGCCCTTGCGCAATTGGGTACGCTGATTTTCCTTTAAATGTCCCACCTCATGGCTTGCAAATTGGTAACTCCCCGAGCTTGGGTTGTCCAGCATGCCTATTATGTTCAATAAGGTAGATTTTCCGCAGCCGGAAGGTCCCATAATGGCCACAAATTCCCCATCTTGAACTTTGAGGTTAACGTTGTTCAGTGCCAAAGTTTCTACCTCTTCGGTCCTAAAACTTTTTTTAAGATTCTGTATTTGTATCATTCTAAAGGGTTTATGCGTTATATAATTGACGTCCTAAACTGCCCATTTGTGACAGTTTTGGTTAAATATTTTTTAATTTTATTTTAAAACTATATGGTCGGCCTCACCAAAATGATCATAATTGGAGGTAATAACTTTTTCCCCATTTTCCAATCCCTCCAATACTTCGTAGTATCTGGAGTTTTGTTTTCCAATCCTGATATTTCGCTTTAAGGCCTGATTGCCATCCGAATCCACGACAAAAATCCATTGTCCCCCAGTACTTTGAAAAAAGCTCCCCTTGGGCAATAGTAAGGCATCACTGGATTCACCCAACTGTAGTTTTATATTGTAGCTTTGGCCCGCACGAATATTTTCGGGCTTGTCCCCCGAAAAAACCAAATCTACCTTGAACTTACCATTTCGCACTTCGGGATATACCTTCCGTAACCTCAGGGTATACTCCGTTCCATTCCGTTCAAAAGTGGCATTTAAGTCGCGCTTCACTCGATCTATATAGTGCTCATCTATATCCGCCTCTACCTTATAGTCCGTAAGTACATTGACCTGCCCAATACGTTCACCTTGGCCAATATTCTGCCCTATTTCGGCATCCAAAAAACCCAATTGTCCATCTGCAGGCGCCCTTACGTTTAAATGGTCCAGACGTTCGTATACCATGGTCAATGTCTTGCGCATACGCTCCAAATCGGTATCCAAGCCTGCCAAGGAGGTACTGCGCATTTCGTCATCATGTTCAGTCTGTAATTTGACTATGTCATATTGCTTCTTGGAAAGCTCAAAGTTTTCTTTTGAAATTAAATACGCTTCCTTCGAAATTAACTCCTCATCGAACAATTCTTGGTTTTGTTCAAAATTTCGCTTCAACTTTGTGAGTTCGTACTGCGCATTGGCCAAGGACTTTCTTCCTTCCACCTGTCTGGAGTCGAAAGTTAGTTTTGTAGACCTAAGATCGTTCTGTTTTAAGGCTAGATTACTTTCACTATTCAAAATTTGTTCGTAAAGGCCTATGTTTTCCAATTTTAGAATTATATCCCCTTGCTTTACCATGGCTCCTTCCTCAATCAATTTTTCGGTAACCCTCCCGCCTTCGTAGGCATCCATATAAATAGTAGCAATAGGCGCTACTGTCCCATTAATGGTGATGTAATCATCGAATTTGCCCTGGATTACCTCTGAAATTGACAATTTGTCTTTTTCAGTCCTAAAAGTACTTCCCGCAGTTCCGGATATCATTTTCCAACCTACAAAGAGCAGTAATATCCCAAGAGCTATGTACCCATAGTGTTTTGGTCGAAGTCCTTTCTTTTTTTCTAATTGTATATCCATTTTAGTTGATGCTTTTTATGTTAAAAATAGGCAGGCCTTGGTAAAATGACAGCGTATTCTGGTTGATTTGAAGTAGTTGTTTTACCTGTAAATTTTTATTTTGCGAGGTAGCGAACATGGATTTGGCAAGGTTTAGTTCCATTATCGTGAACAAGCCTTTTTCATATTTCTTTTGTGCCACTCCAAAAGCCTGTTCTTGGGCCAGAATCTGTTTTTCGCTTTGGATGAGTTCAACCTGCAGCGCCTTCTCTTCCTGTACCAATTGTTGTATGGCCTTAAATATTTCCTGCTCCTGTATTTCCAAATTATTCTGCTCCCTTTTCAAAGCAATCTTTTGTTGTTTTATGTTGGATCGGTTAGACCAGGCGTTGAAAACCGGAACACTAAGCGAAAAACCAACAAATCTGGAGGCGTTGTCCTTAATCTGGGTTTTGAACGGAATAGTAACGCCTAGGGTGTCCCTTGTAGTTTCATAGTATCCGGTACCGTAGCCCGTGGAAAAAGAGAGTGATGGGTAAAGCCTTCCCCTGGCAATGCCAACTTCCTTTTGGGCAGCCTCCATCCTATATCTTTGTGCTTTTAGCATGGGGACAAAATCCTTTGCCTTTTGGTAGATACTATCAGTGTCCTTTTTGGTTTCTATGCTTGTATTGGTAGCTACCGGGTTTAGTTGAATGGTATTGGCGTTTTCCAAATTCATTTCCTGTATCAGGCTAAGCTTGGCTGCCTGTAATTGGTTTTCGCTCTGGGTAACATCCAATTGGTCAGAAAATAATATGGATTCTGCCTCATACAGATCCGCGCCGGCTTTCAGTCCAAGTTCAATTTGTTTCTTGGCCAATTTAAAGTTCGCTTCCGAGATGGACAATTGCTCCTTGGAGATTGCCAAGAGACCTTCGTAATACTGAATATCATGAAAAGCAGTCATGACTCTAAGTGCCAATAAAAACCGCTGTTGTTGTGCCGTTTCTTGGGTTGCCTTAAACACAAGCTTTCTTGCCTTGATCGTATTGATCTTTTGGAATCCCTGAAATAGATCGATAGAGGCATTAAGGGCATAACCATTGGAGAAAAAATCGGTATCTACTATATCATTGGTATAGGGGTCCGTAGATCTACCATATCTAATATTATAATCGGCGAAACCGTTTACCCTTGGAAGGAGGTCCCTTATAGCTTGATTATAACTCTCCTTACCAGAACTTTCTTGATATTGATAATCAAGCAATGTAAGATTATGCTCCAAAGCATAAGAGATGCAATTATCCAAGGTCCAGTTCTCTTGTGCTCGGAGATACACGCTGACCAACATCAATAGAAAAAATAATTTTCCGTTCTTAAAACCCATAATACAATTACAATTAAAAAAGTCACTGGCAGGTTATCTAAAAACCTTCTGACCCTTAGCTGTATTCTAAGTTCGTGCCATTATTGTATCGTACTGATTTTTAGATGGTTAAAAGTTATATGCTATATTTATGATATTTAACCGTAAAATATATGTACACAAAGTGTCCAATATTTTGACACTTTGTGTGTTTTAAAAAGTCTGTTTTGTAGTTTTAAATCTCCAAAATTGATAAAATTATGGTAGATGCAAAGATCCTTGTAATAGACGACAATAAAAGTGTCTTGAGCGCTTTGGAAATACTATTGCAATTTGAATATTCCAACATTAGCACCATTTCCAATCCGAATCGGATATCATCCTTTCCAGATTTGGAGAAAATAGATGTGGTGCTCCTGGATATGAATTTTTCGGCAGGTGTAAATACGGGTAACGAGGGTTTGTTCTGGTTAAGGGAAATCAAAAAAAAAGCCCCATTGACCGCTGTTATAATGATGACCGCTTATGGTGCCGTGGAATTGGCAGTCCAGGCTTTGAAGGAAGGTGCATCTGACTTCATTTTAAAACCTTGGAACAACGACAAGTTTTTGGCCACTGTAAAGGCGGCATATATGCTTCGCAATTCTCAAAAGGAAATAAATCAACTTAAACAAAAGGAAAGTAATTTAAAACAGGTCATTAATCAGGACAAGAATTATATTATTGGTAATTCCAAGGCCCTGAGCACCGTTTTGAACCTCACCAATAAGGTTGCCAAAACTGATGTGAATGTTCTGATTACAGGTGAAAATGGCACTGGGAAGGAACTCATTGCCCGTCAGTTGCACAAAATGTCCCCTAGACAAAATGAGGTTTTTATTGCTGTGGATATGGGCTCAATTTCAGAAAATTTGTTTGAAAGCGAGTTGTTCGGCCACCAAAGAGGATCTTTTACCGATGCCAAGGAGGATAGAATTGGCAAATTTGAAGCAGCCAATGGAGGAACACTGTTTCTAGATGAAATTGGAAACCTTTCACTGCAAATGCAGGCTAAATTGCTTTCGGCCATTCAGAATAAGGTTATAGTGCGGGTGGGCTCCAATGTGTCCATTCCGGTAGATATTCGGTTGGTTTGCGCTACCAATTGCAATTTGGAACAAATGGTAACCGATGGGCTGTTTCGGGAAGATCTTTTGTATCGAATTAACACCATACATATAGAGGTACCTCCCTTACGCGCCAGAGGGAATGATATTTTGGTACTGGCAGATTTCTATTTAAAGAAATTTAGTTCCAAATATGCCAAGCACGGACTTCGAATAAACGATATTGCAGAAGAAAAATTAAAGCAATATTCTTGGCCCGGTAATGTACGGGAACTGCAACATACCATGGAAAGGGCAGTGATCCTATGTGAAGGAAATATTCTAAAACCTACTGACTTTATATTGAATACAAAGTCGTCCACGACTTTAGAGGTTGGGCCAAAGACCTTGGAGGAAATGGAAGAGATTATGATCCAAAACGCCCTGCACAATAATGATGGAAATTACAGTGCCGCTGCCGCACAATTGGGAATATCCAGGCAAACACTCTATAACAAAATTAAAAAGCAGGATAATAATGCTGAGTAAAAATTTTTATTTCCAGACCATAGGCAGGGTAATCTTTATTGCGGCTACTGCCTTATTGTTTGCTTTTCTCATGGTTGGGAATAATTATGTTTATGCTATTTTAATGCTAATTGTCCTAGTATTCCAAGCGTATTATTTAATTAGATATGTAAATGAGACCAATAGAAAAATAGCATATTTCTTTGATGCCATAAAAAATGAGGATTTTACCCTTAGGTTTCCCGAAAAATTGAGTGTCAAGTCTCTTGAAGAGCTTAATCACAGCCTCAATATGCTCAATGAAATGATTCAGAGGATACACCTGAAAAACCAGACCCAAGAAAGGTTTTATCAAGAAATTTTAAAACAGGCGGACATAGGCATACTGGCGATCAATGACAAAGGACATATTCTGTTTGCCAACCCAAGATTGGAGCTTATGTTGAATTATACTCCCCTTAACCACATAAAGCAACTATCCCAAATTGATGAAAACCTATATCTACTGTTTAGTGAATTAAGGCCGTTTGAACGCCGAGTGTTCCCATTGACCAATGAGCGTGAAAAAATTGATTTGGCAATTAAATCCTCATCCTTTAATTTGGATGGACAAGAATTGCTATTGGTAGTTATACAAGATATACACCAGGAGTTGGACGAAAAAGAAACGGAATCCTGGACACGGCTTATCAGGGTGTTGACACATGAGATCATGAATTCCATTACCCCTATAACTTCTATTTCCGATTCCATTCTAAAATATCACGAAAAGGGAGGAACATTGGCCAAGAGCGACTCTGAATATCAAAAAAGGATGGAAACGACCATAAAAGGTTTGGAGGTTATAAAAGATCAAGGTGCCAATTTAATGGGTTTTGTACAATCTTATAGAAGCTTTTTAAACGTTCCTGTTCCGGACAAGAAAATTGTTCGTGCAATTGAATTATTGGAAAAGGTCAAATTACTCGTTGGGCAAAATCAGGAGTTTTCAAATACTACGATTGAACTGGATTTGGAAATCCAAGACTTGGAGCTCTTCATTGATGAAAAACAAATAACCCAGGTTCTGATCAATTTGTGCAAAAATGCCCTACAATCACTCTCCAATCGCAAAAATAGTTACATAAAATTAATGGCTGGAACCAATTCCGAAGGGCAAAAATATATTGAGGTAAAAGACAATGGCCCTGGGATACCCCCTGAATTGATCAATGAGATCTTTGTCCCTTTCTTTACTACTAAAAATTCAGGGACAGGTGTGGGACTTAGTCTTTCGAAACAGATTTTACGTATGCACGGTGGTGGTTTAAAGGTCATTTCCAAACCCAATATAGAAACTTCATTTATGCTAATTTTTTAAGATCATTCCATTTGGATTTAGCAAATAATAATTATTCAAATTATCCCTTAAAAAGTTTTTCAAGGGATATAATCTTTCAATCAATGTTCAATCCGTTTTTATAAAATGGAACAGGGGTTGTTTGGAGCCTAATCCCAAACGAAACCATTGATAAGTCGATATACAAAAGCATATACTACGACCGTAAACAAGGCCATACAGGTCCAGAAATATATTTTGAATCCATTCTTCAAAAGTTGATTTCCAAAATTCTTAAATGCTTCTGTGTATACTTTTCTTATGAGTAATGATTTTTCCATTCATTTATTTTTTTCAGGTTCTGGGCGAAATTAATGACATGGTTTATGACCGACCTGATTATTGGATAAATGGTCATTAATCTGGTTCAATATAGCTGGACTACATTTAAAACCATAATTCAGGTGTCTTATCGATTAGGTCAACAATTGTCGGATAGTTTTAAGTATGGCAGCCGGATGTTCAACCTCAACCAAATATTATTCATGCTTTCCAAGTGCCACAGGTCTAAAATAGTAGATATACATCGGATAAGTATTGGGCAGTTGCATTTTAAGGTTTACATTTCTGACCCTTTTAACAAAAGCATATTCCATGTTGCACTTGGACGATAAAGGTTCATTTCAATACACAAAACAGTATAAGGCCATAGCCTTCATAGTCTCGTTTTCCTATAGGGCCAATGACTACAGTAATTTGTTCTTTAGGGCCAAACCAATAGAACCTGGGGACAATGGGAATTTCCCCATGGATTTTATCTATGGCAAGATCGATGCGGACTTTGAACTGCAGATAGGTATTAGGGAATTTCAAATTGTGATGACCAAGGACCTGCATGAAAGAATGGGATTGTTGTACGATGAAATAAGGAACGAATATGTAGAGCTCAACAACAAACACTTGTAATTTATGGTCCTATCAGGTCTCTATTTCTGTTTCGTATTAAGGCTCTATCCATCGTAACTACGTCCTATATCCTGTGCATCATTTTTCAGTGTACGTTTATTCTTTTTTCAAGCTATTAGGTTCATATATGTGATTTTAAACAGGACTTTGTTCTATAATAGGGACCAATATAATGGATGTTAAAATTTTACCCCATTACGCTGCATATGGTGAATAATCCCGATCAAAACATATCAAATTTGTGGCTAATTGTCAAACCGTGATCGGAAACCGAAGTTTTTTAATACTTTTTGGTTCCTTTCCCAAAACATTCAAATTATGCCAACACATGTAATTACTACTGATGATCTTAGGGATTTTAAGATCGAATTGATGGAGGGTATTAAACAGTTGCTCTCCAAACAAGCCAATGGTACCCTAAAAAGGTACCTCCGTTCCTCCGAAGTGATGGAACTGCTCAATATTAGTTCAGGGACACTGCAAAACCTAAGGATCAACGGTACTTTGCCCTATACTAAAATGGGAGGAATCCTCTTCTATGATACAGAGGATATTCAGGCAATCATGAAGAAAAATAAAGTGGATTACGATTTCTAATAATTTTACCATGAACTATATTAAGCACTTGAACGGAGTCTTTCTTCAGTTTTCAAAGGATAATAGGCTGAACCCGACCCACATCAGCCTTTATGTGGGGCTTTTTCAGTTGTGGAACAACTATCATTTCTGTGATGCATTCCATATCAATAGACAAGAGGTAATGGCCTATGCGAAAATCGGTTCGAAATCGACCTATCACCGTTGTCTGAAGGAATTGCACCACTGGAAATATTTATTTTATACTCCCTCTCATAACCCCTTCCAAGGGAGTAGGATCAGGATGTTCGATTTTGGGACAAGTGATGGACATGTTGTGTACCCATACCGTCCCAAAACAAGGACAAGCAATGGACAAGTAGTGGTACCATTAAATAAACATATAGAAACTATTAAAAACAAAACAAATGGGGACAAACCGGACTGCCCCCAAAATGAGTTTGAAGTAATTTCTTTTTTTCAAAAGGAAAATTGCCCAAAAAAAGAAGCCAAAAAATTCTATAACCACTACCAAAGTGTGGGATGGACCTTAGGGGGTAACACCAAAATTGTGGATTGGACGGCAGTCGCACGGAAATGGATCCTTAAGGCCGAGGAATTTAAACAGGAAAAAACCATTCTTCCGGTTAGCCAAAATACGGACAACCTTAGGACTGTTTCTTCAAAAAATTACAACGAACCGTTATGAGGCCATATGTGATCCACGAAGGCAACAAGCAGTATGAACTCGGACAATTTCAGGGTAACCAGATTTGTTATGATTTTGATAAAATACTGGTCTACCTAGCGGCCAAAGGGAAATTGATGTTCGGTAAAAAGTTTAGAATCTTCGAGGAGGACCATGAGATTTTATACAAACTCTGTAATTATTTTATCAAGGACGAATCGAACTGCAAGGAATTAGGTCTTGACCTGGGCAAGGGTATCTTGCTTTCTGGACCGGTTGGATGTGGGAAGACCTGCCTAATGAGATTGTTGCGCCATTTGGCCCCCCAAGAAAGACCATATGAGGTAATACCTGCCCGCAACATCACCTTTGCATTTAACAACATTGGATTTAAAATTGTCGAAGATTTTGGGGATAGCAAATTTTATTGTTTCGATGACCTTGGTGTGGAACCTACAGGGAAATTTTTCGGTAAGGACTGCAATGTCATGGGCGAAGTGCTACTTTCCAGATTCGAATTGCTTATCAAATACAACATACGCACACATGCCACTACTAATCTCAATGCCCAGGAATTGGAAGAACGTTATGGTAGCCGTGTCCGTTCCCGAATGAGACAATTGTTCAATTTGATCGCATTTAAAGAGGATAGTCTGGATAAAAGAATTTAGGTTGGCGTTAACGTAAACCAGTTCCAATTTCCTAAGTGGATTGCGATCTCTGTGCCGATCCACTTGCCGCAAAACTATTTAATAAGGGATTTTTGAGATTTTGGACGCTATTATTTCTGGTTTCTGAACAAATGATATTTTAATCCTTGGTCAGTTTCTTCCTGCTCCATGTAAATACTTGTAAATGCCCAGCAAAATGGTCAGGGCAACTGCCTTGATATTTCTTTGGTCCTTGAAATATAAGGCTTCATCTGCATGGGTGATAAAGCCTGTTTCTATCAAAATAGTTGGACATTGGTCCATTGTTTCCCTTTGTACTTGAAAATTGGCCCTCTTGACCCCTCTCCCCCGAATGCCAAGTTTGTTGCTGCTTTCATATAAAATGGACACCGCCAGTTCTTGTGAGCTAACGATGTGCGGATTGTCCATTTCGGGCACAAATACTTCTATTCCACTGGCCCCGGTCCTTGCCGAATTGCAATGCAGGGAAATGAACAGGTCACTCTTTAAGGCCCTGGCCAAACTGGCCCTATCTGACAATGATATCAATGTGTCCGTGTACCTTGTCAAGTATATCTCAAACTTATTGTCCAATATTAGATGGTTAAGTCTATGAATTTCCTGGGCGATATATAATACCACATCCTTTTCAAACACTCCATGCATACCTCTCGCTCCGGAATCTTTCCCACCATGTCCCGGATCGATTACCAAAACCTTTTTTGTAGGTTCTCCTTGACCAAAACTTAAGCACATTTGTAAAAGCAAGAACCACGATATGACGTTTTTGCCACCTGTCCAACTCATGATTTTTATGGTTATCAACATATCCACTTCAAAATTCAATTCAAATTCATGTCATTTGACATCAAATGACACTAAAACCAAACATTTAATATTTTATTCACAAAATATTGATAATCAGTTATTTAAAATCAAATATAAACTATTTTTCATGTATCGATAAAAGTCTAAAAACTAAATCTGTACGACATGAAAAAAATATACTATAAAGTAGGTCTTGCATTGCTGATTTATAAACCTGCTTTCGCACAAATTGGTGGTATTGAGGAATCGGTCAATGATGTATCCGATACCATACGTACCATTTTCCCGATTATTTTGGGAGTTATATTTCTTATAGGCTTCCTTTTTAATGCAGGGCACTTCTTTGGGGAGAATGCCGATCTTAAAAAAGGTATTACCCGTGTCCTGGTATTTGTCCTGATAGCTGGTGCGGTGGTCGGAATCTTTACATACCTTATCGGAATTGTGGTCTAATGAAAAAGTATCCAGTCTATAGGAACATTCGTAAAAGGGCCATGATATTCGGGCTTCCCTTGATGCTGTTCGCCCTGCAGATGACTTCCGTTATTGGATCCCTGATGTTCATCATCTTTTCTTTCAATTTGGTGGCCATTGTTTCTGCGATCGTTTTTAATATGTTGCTTTTTGTGGCCCTCTCCTATTGCCACAATAATCCCGCCCTGTTCCACTTGAAAAAAGTGTTTCCGGATACCATCAACAATAAAAGAGCAAGTTGCCTGAACTATGAAGACGATTAACCTATCTGCATTTCATCCCATAATGGATATTCAAGGGAATATCGTTTTTGCCAATAATGGCAACTTGGTCCTGTGCTATTCCGTGCGGTATCCCGAGATTTATTCCTTGTCGGAAAAGGATTATGAAGAAATCCATGGATCTTGGTTCCAAGCACTGAAGTCCTTGCCAGTAGGTACCATTGTACATAAACAGGACGTTTACAGAAAGGCCATTTTTAAGGCTGAAAATTTGCCCAATGAAAGTTTTCTCCAGCGGGCCACTCACAATTACTTCAAGGGACGGGAATATTTGGAACATACATCCTATCTCTTTTTTGTTCTTCCCCTTAATACTACGTTCAACAGTCCAAAATACGTCAATCCCTTTCGGAAAGTGGAAAAGGGAATTCATAGACAGATGGACTATTGTGCCCATGAATTTATCAATGCTGTGAATGATGCTGTTTCCTTTATCAATAATAGCAGAAAAATAAGCCTGATCCCTTTGGACGAGGATAGCATCCTGGAATCGACCCATGATTATTTTAACGGTTATCAAAAGGGTTTTGATACTGATGTTCAATTGAATAAAAAATGTTTGGATATAGGCGATCATCATTTTGATGTCATGGCCGTAAATAGTGAACTCTGCTTTGGGGATCTGCTACAAAGCAGCAGGCCCAATGACAGGTTCACTTCCGATGATTTTGTTTTCCATCAGGGGTTTATAGATGGTTTGGGACTCCAGCTTCATGAAAACCATATCGTTAACCAGATCATCTTCCTGGACGATAAGCACAAATGGCGAAAATTCCTCGAAAAGAGTATAGAAGAACTCGGTAAGAGTTCCAATTTCGGGACTCAAAATAAGGTGGTCCTTAAAAAAATTGAGGATATACTGGCCAAAATCAATGAAGACGAAAGTTCTAGAATTGTCCGGGGCCATTTCAATATTGTCTTTTGGGGCAAGGAAATCCAGGAGTTGGGAAGGATTGCCACCAAGATCAAAACAGAGTTCAAGGAATTGGACATCGTTCCCTATTATCCCAGAGGCGAAGAAAGGAAACATTATTTTCTAAATAGCTATTGTTGCTATACCTCCAACTTTTCCAACGACGATATGTATGTTGCCGATCTAAAGCATGCACTCTGCCTGTACATCAACAATGAGGCCTATGTTTCCGATGAAAAGGGGGTTGTTTTCAATGATAGACAGCACAATATCCCAATTTTAAAGGATGTCTGGGACGAAGGTAGAAAACGTATCAAAGCCCGCAATTTTGCAATTTTTGCACCAACCGGGGAAGGAAAATCTTTTTTGGCCAACAACATCCTTCGCCAATATTTTGAAAATGGGGTCCGCTTGGTGGTCATCGACCTGGGCGGTTCCTATGATAAATTTGCCAAGCTCTATCCCAATGACCACATTGTACTTAGATATGAGCAAGGGAAAAATCTGGGTATAAACCCATTCTACATTAGTGATAAATCCGACCTTACCCCCGAAAGGCTGGAAGATCTTGCCATTTTTATTTTGGAACTGCTGTCTGCAGGTAATGAAACGACCAAGGCCCAGGAGGTTGCCGTCAAAAAGGTCCTATTGTCTTATTACTTCCATTGTACAACCGGACATTCGCTGGCTTCACTGTACAAATACGTGGAGAACAATAAAGCTACATTGATCGAAGACCTGCAGATTCTGGAGAAACATTTTAGTGTCTATGACTTTCTGCACATCCTATCGGAATATGTGGATAACGGGCTGTACAGTTTTCTATTCAATACGAACGAAGACCAAACCTATAGACTGGAGGACAAGAGACTGATCGTTTTTGAACTTGACGAGGTAAAGGACAATAAGGAAATTCTTTCCGTTATGCTAAAATTGATCAAATCGGCCATTCAGAGAACGATATGGAGGAACAAGGCTGAAAAGGGAATTATCCTTTTTGATGAATTCGCCAAACAGTTGAAATTTAAAAACGTTCTGGAAAGTGTGGAATTCTATTATCAGGCCATCAGGAAGCAAAACGGGGCAATCGGAATTATCCTTCAATCCATCAACCAATTGCCCAACAATTCAACATCCGCGAGTATCCTTGAGAATACACAGGTCATCTATAGCCTTAGGAACGAAAAGGGATATGATGAACTGGTCAACAGGCTCCATCTTTCCTCCCACGATCTAAACCAATTGAAATCGATAAGGAACCAGTTGAAGGGCGAACGCAAGTACACGGAAATGTTTATCAAAATTGGCAAGGATAGCAACGTCTTTCGCTTGGAGGTACCTCCAGAGGTACATGCGGCTTACCTGACAGATGGGGAAGAGAATGAAACCATAATGGCTCTATACAGAAAACATGGGAACATGGAGACGGCAATAACACATTTTGTAACGAATCGATCAACCACTACCAATGAACTTAACATTTAAACTTATATACTATGAAACTTTTTAGCTTGAAATTATTGTTGGCCTTGAGCCTGTTCTTAATTATTAGGACCAATACTGTGGCTCAGGGCATGCCGGTATATGACAATACCAATTTTATCTCCTTCATGAAATCCTTGTTGGAATCTGGTAAACAGACGGCGGAACTGTTGAAAACGGTAAAATTCCTAAAGGAGCAGAAGGAGAATATTGATAAGGTCAACAGCGTAATCAAACAACTTAATGCGGTAAAGGAATTGGCCAAGAACAACCAGCGCCTTTATGATATGGTCCAGGATGATCTTAGGCAGATTCTCAATTCTCCTTATATCAGGCCGGAAGAGGTTGGACGCATCTCAGACTCCTTCCAGGGAATTATAGAAAACTCCATGATGTCCATGGACTATATTGATCAAGTATTGTCCAGTGACAATTTGAAAATGACCGATGCGGAACGAACCGCCATTCTGAAGGAAAAGGAACTTCAATCCATAGAAATGGTCGCCGAGATAGAGGCCAAGACCAGGCGATATAGAGAGATAATCGCTTTTAGGGAAATGCAGGATAAAATCAATAATAGGGAAATCAACTACTAATGTCCGGGGTATTTTTGGGAATAGGGCTGGAATATGTGGACACTGTCTATCAGACCATTATGAACAGTGGCTTTTCCCGTACCACTATTACAGGGATGAAGGCCCTGGCAGTACTCCTATTTCTGATCAATATCATTAAGAAGTACAATGAGGGCGTTGCCAACAATGAAGGATATTCATGGGGATTGACCCCTGGTGAATTGGCCAAAAATTTTGCGGTAGTGGTAGTGGCCATTTTTTCTACACAGGTGCTATCGGCATTTGACAGTATCCTTGTGGCCATTGAAACCCAATTTAGGGATACTGCCCCTGCACTCCTACCCTTGCAGTTGCAGGATATGGATATCGAACAGGACGTAGGTGCCATCGACGCTGCCAAAAAGGCCTTGGCCCTACTCTACGAAGCCTTGGTCACCCCGCTCTTCGGACTGAAAATATTGTCGTTTATTATCGGTTTGATCCTTTGGCTGTTGGATCTCTTTATCTATCCGCTGTTTTTGGCCCAACGATTCTTTCTTTTGGGAATCATGCAGGCCTTTTTTCCATTGGTCATAAGCTTGGCCGTGTTTGAAAAGTTTCGCTCCATGGCCTATAATTTTTTTAAGCTCTATGCAGGGGTCTATATGTTGGTACCGGCTTTTTTTCTGGTCAATGTCTTTATCAATAATTTCTATACTGAGGTGAACCTTAATTTTTGGTCCAACCTTTTTGGAACGGATTGGGGCAGCCAAACCTTCGCACCGGTAATTCAGTTGGGTTCCATAGGCTTCATTGTACTGCTAAAATTCACTTTGTACCGCAGGGCAATAACCTTTACTCTCAAACTCTTCAGTGTATCCTAAACATCTAATTAAATGTAATATATGAAAACACCCTATAAAAATATTTACAAGGTACTTGGCCAGAATCGCTTTATGGTCCTTTCCATAGTCATAGCGGCCACGACCATTAGTGTCATTTCTCTCCTCCTGGTATTGAAACTGCATAACGATGCCTTGAACAAAGCTTTTATTGTCAATACGGAAGGCCATGTGATCCCTCTAAAGTTGGTCGATCAAAAAGAGAATCTTGAGGTCGAGGCCCTGGCCCATTTGGAACTGTTCCATAACTATTTTTATGCCATTGACCCAAGTAACTACGAGAGCAATCTGGAAAAAGCCCTTTGGTTGGGCAATAGCTCCGTAGACGCCCTTTACCGTCAAAAAAAAGAAGATGGAGTATATAATCGATTGCTCCAATATTCCCTGGTGCAAAAGGTACTTTCCATAAAATCCAAAATTGTGCTTGACAGTGAACCCTATTCCTTTGAGACCAAGACGGTCTTTGAGATCAACAGGGGCTCTTCCACCGATATTTATGAACTGACCACCACTGGTAAGCTCCTTCGGGTTAATAGGAATTTTCCCAAAAATACTCATGGGTTCCTGATTACAGATTTTTTTGAAAATACGCTACGCAAATTGGACAAATATGAAAATTGAAAAGAACAAAATTGTATTTAGTTCCATACTCCTCTGCATTCTACTTTTTATTATCGCATATGCAGTACTTGTATTGGATGGGGAGCAAGGACCGGAATTGGAAGCCGATCATATTCCTGTTCCGGAAATAAGGAACGAACAGAAGATATATGATTCCAAGTTGGATGCCATCAACGATATGAAGGCGGTCAGGCCCACCCATGCTCCCAGTGTCTACGATGAAGACCTTATGGACTCCACTGGTATCTACGATCCTGAATTATTGGACAAGAAAAAAATGCACTTGGTAGACAGTATTTATAAACACGGGCGTATGCAATATTCGAAAGGTAGGGGTAAAACTTTGGAAGCGGATTCTATTGCCTTTTCCCAAGCTGGGCGTAGTAAGACCAAGAAGGACGCGGACCATATTGAGGACAAGGAAACCGAGGTGGCCTCCAAAACACTGGCCCTGGAGCACCAACTTTTTTTCGCTTCCCACCCTATTGAAACGGTGGATTCCCGGAGTTCAGATCAAATTATTATGGTAAGGGTGGACGGCGACCAAACTGTAAAGACAGACCAACGTTTACGTATGCGCTTGATACAGGACATCAAGATCAACAACGTTCCAATTCCTAAAAATACCCGCATATATGGATTTGTCAGCTTTAAGCCAAACAGGACTTTGATACGAATCGAAAATATCGATCACCATCCAGTAAAATTCAAGGCTTACGATCTTGAGGATGGATCTGAAGGAATTTATTTGAAGAACAACTTTAGGGCTGAAGCTACCAATGAGGTGGTAAACGACATAGTTGACGATATAAATATAACCGGGATGCCGCAAATTAAAGGAGTTCGAAAGGTGTTCCAGCGCAACCGAAGGAGCTTCCGGGCCAACATATCAGACAACTACAGGCTCATCTTAAAATACGATAGAAACAATCTTAATATTAATCTGCCATGAAAATCACAATTGTCTTAATAGTTTTCTCCCTCAGCCTAGGAATGTCGGCACAACAGCCTTTGGATACACTTTATGCCAATGAACAAAAAAATGTGGCCCTCTTTTTTCCAGAGCCGGTTCGCCAGGGTATCACCGGGGCACCCCATTTTGTGTTCACATATAACAGGGAATCACAACAACATTTTGGGCTATTGCAGGCACATCCCGGTCCTGAAAGTAATCTGTTGGTAGTTACTTCCGGCGGGCAACTCTATTCATACATTTTAAAATACAAGCCTGATTTGACCCAGCTGAATTATTTTGTTACGGAAAAGCAGAGCATCGGAAATGAAATCCCGATAAAGGAGGTCAGCGATCAAAAGGAACAAAAAGTCGATTCCCTGGGCAGAACCTTAGCGTACTTAAAAAGGGCATCCGATGCCGTACTCAAGTCCCAAACGCAAAAGGTGGCATCGATACGGGTCCAGGACATACAATTGAAATTATTTCGGCCGGTCTATTATGGCTCGGAAGTGTTTCTTAAGATGGTGGTGAAAAATGCATCGGGAATCGACTTTGAAATCGATTATCTTAATGTGTATACCCTAAATGGTACCGATCGGCGCCAATCTTCCTTTCAAAATTTGCCGTTGAAGACCCTTTTCGCCTATGGGCTGCCTAAGGCTATTAAAAATGGGGAGACCAGGTCGTTTGTATATGTCCTGCCCAAGTTTGTTTTGACCTCATCGGAAAAATTGATTCTTGAACTTAGGGAACTTAAAGGAAGTAGAACCCTGCTATTGCAATCAAAGCTACAGTGATGGGATCGTACCCAAATCAAGTATTACTTGGCTATCAGGCCAGGTTTGTCAGGATTCCAATATCCTAACAATCAGACCTATTTGCATTTAAATCCATCTGCCGAGTTCCTTTCGGTTGGATGATGGTATCGACCACTTCCGGATATAGGTATTTTCCAGGACTTTCTTTTGAATTCCATAGTTGTCGCCGTTTCTTTTTTCGAAGGCAAAACAACAACATTTTTGGATGTCCACACTGCATAAAGCCAGCGCTCCTCCCCCTACTGTTTATAAGTGTTCCCATCCAAAAACATTGTAATCCATCAAGCAACAAAAAAAGGTAACGACGACGGCTCTATGGAAAGTAAATCAAAATATCGAATTATGGAATCATACCAAATATCCCAAAAAGGAAGTGATCAATACCAAACCAGAGAAAACGGACATGCCGGAAAAAAAAGGGAAAACACTCTGGATATAGTAAGTAAATCTGTCAATCAAAATATTGTAAATCAAATGTTTAACCTTAATTTTTTTAATCATGGGAATTATTAGAAACAATGTTCAATTAATCGGTAATGTAGGACAGGAACCAACAATTGCCAATCTTGAAAATGGTAAAAAGGTCGCTCGGTTTTCTTTGGCGACAAACGTCTTCTTCAAAAACTCAAAAGGCGAAAAGCAAAAGGAAACCAATTGGCACAATATCGTCGCCTGGGGAAAGACCGCCGAAATCGTAGAAAAGTTCGCCTCTAAAGGAAAGGAAATTGCCGTAACGGGGAAACTTAAAACACGTTCCTATTCCACCGATGATGGTATTCAGCGCTTTGTCACCGAAGTGGAAGCTAGGGAAATACTCCTTATGGGAAGTAAGTAATCAACAAAAAAGAGGGTATTGCCCGAAATATCGATCCCTCTTTTAATATTAATTCTAATCATTTGATTATGAGATACAAAGTTAATGAAATTCAGATTAGTTACAAAGGAGAAATTCGTTCTCCTTTCTGGCAAATAATTGGATGCTCCAAAGATGCCGCAAGCATTTTATACGAGCAGTGGAACAAGAACACCATCGCGGTTCAGGAATGCTTTAAGGTGGTATTGCTCAACAATAGTAACAAGGTGAAGGGTATCTACAATCTTTCACAAGGTGGTATTACCGGTACCTTGGTAGACCTAAGGATTCTCTTTGCAGTTGCCCTTAAATCCCTTTCGGTGGCCATTATCCTCAGTCATAACCACCCCAGCGGAAAATTGAAGGCAAGCGAGGCGGATATACAATTGACCAATAAAATCAAAAAGGCCGCGGAACTTTTGGATATTAAAGTCCTGGACCATTTGATTATTGCACCGGATGGGGGTTACCTCAGTTTTTCGGATAACGGTCTTATCTGATAAGACCGGAACATTCCAAATTGTTAAATCAAATACAATAGGACCCTTACATTTTGTACAGGGTCCTTTTTATGACTGGCTTTTTTCTGGGCCAGTTTTTTCATTTCGATTTTTTTGATATCAGAACGGGTTATTTGACCTTATTCCTTATTTCCTTTTCATATGGGAATAGTTTAACTTTTATAAACGGAAAACAGGCCATTATTGCCTAGATGGTAGCAATGCAAAGGGAGCATTTCTTCTGATCGTTTCGGCATTTGGTTTGAAATTTTTGTATCCCCAGGGCGTACAAAAAGGAGAAGCCAGGGCGTACAAAAAGGAGAAGCAAGAGGATAACACGCCATGGCGGTGTTATTATAGTTAATATCATGATAATCAATTAAATACATGTTTTAAATTAAATTAAAACCTTAATATTTAATGTAAATCCTTTAGGAGCCCCCGTTAATGGACAGATTTTTACAGTAAATGGAACCTTTTCATAATAAAACATACCACTTTTCAGCAATCAGTATCAAAACAGGTATTGCCGCCCGATTTAGGAAGTTTTCCAAAAAAGTAGGTCGTTCCCATTCCGAAGCCCTGGAATCCATGATGAACTTTTTTGAATGGAACGACATATCCCCCAATGCTTCCCTAGGTCCCAATATGACCAGTATGGAGAACAGGCTCAAAAAACGCATTAACGCCCTGGTGGCCATCATTAAGAATATAGAAAAGAACCAGACCAAACCGACCAACGCCATGCTGGAACTGCTCTTTCAGGAAGATAAGGGACGATCAAATGACAATCAAGAAGAGATCATTTTTGAAGCTCCTCCCCTGATTACAGAAAATGAGGAACTGGACTATTACCGTAAACAATATGACCAAATGCGGGAGCAATTCCAGCTGGTAAAAACGGACCTGCAAAGATTGTGCGACGCCATCGTTTTTGTCAAGGGCAGTTTTGGAAGCGGATATTTGAAGCTGCAGATGACCCAGGAGGAATTCAAGAATTTCATCAATACTTCACCATATGTATATCACCATAACAAAACAAAAAATGGACGGTAATTTTGGCCAGAGTGTGGCCGATTTCGTGGCATACCTGGAAAAGGAAAATGAACAAAGGTCCATAGAGGATCAGGAACACTTTTTTAACCAGTTCGATTCAGTGGTGCCTACCGATGAAGTTGTCCGGGAAATCGATGGGAACACCGCAAAACTCAAAAGGAATGAACCCAAGTTCTATTCCATTACCGTGAATCCAAGTGCTTATGAACTGAAACGTTTGCAAAACAGCTCCGAAGATCTTAAACGTTACACCATTGAACTTATGAAAGAGTATGCCGCCTGCTTTAACCGGGAAATTGAAGGAAGACCAGTATCCCTGGACGATATTAAATTCTTTGCGAAAATAGAGCATCAACGCACTTTTAAGGGTACGGACTGGCAGGTAAGGGAAAATCAACCCTATGCCACAAAAATACTGGAGCTTAAAAACCAAATTGGAAGAATTGAACAAGGAAAGGCCCAGGGCAACATCCGCAATCTAAACAAACAAATATCCCGATTGGAAAGGGAGGCACCTCACCAACAGAACGGGAAACGAATCGTACAGGGCATGTCCAAAGAAGGTCCCCAAACCCATGTACATATTATTGTGAGCCGTAAGGATATGTCCAATAAATATAGCCTTTCCCCAGGGAGTAAATACAAAAATTCCGAAACCGTTTTTAATGGCAAGTCCATAAAACGCGGCTTTGATAGGGATAGATTCTACACCGTTTCCGAAAAGACTTTCGATAGACTTTTTGGTTACCACCGAAACTATGCAGAAACCTATCAGGCCAGAAAAACCTTTATCAATAACCCCAAACTCTATTTCTCCACCCTGTCCGGACTTCCTACCAACGAAAAAAGCATCGCTTTTAATATCCTGCGGAAAGCAGGTGTGGATTATTCCATGTTGAACATTCCTACCAATAAGGTTCAACTGGCCCTTAAGACCATACAAAGGTTGAAGCGCGGACTTGACAAGGCCGTTCAGTCGGGCACCATTGGCATATGACCACGGAATGGGCACATATTGTTCTTGTGATTGTCATACCCATACTTTTTATTTCCACCTTCCTCTATGTCTATTTGGACAAAGGGACAAGACCTAAGGATGAAAAATATCAGGTCCATTTTAGGCTACGGCAGGGTAAATTTAATATCGACAATATAAAACGTGGGGCATCCGTGATCGGTTCGGCAGGAAGCGGTAAGACCGAAAGTGTCATCTACAATTTTCTACAACATTTTAGCTCACATAACTTTTGTGGCATCCTTCACGACTATAAGAATTTCGAACTTACTGAAATGGCCTATCCCCTGTTTAAGGATAACGACAAAGTAAAATTCTATACCATAGCCTTCGATCAGATCCATTATCGGGTGAATCCTATCGCACCCAGATATCTCCACAATGAGGAAAGTGTCAACGAAATTTCAAAAGTATTGATGGAAAACCTTTTGGAAATGAACGAATCCAATACCAATAGCACCACAAAATTTTTTAACGATGCCGTGGAAGGCCTGATGGCCGGCCTGATTTGGAAACTGAAAACAACCTACCCGCAATTCTGTACCCTCCCCCATCTGATTGCCATTTTTCAAACTATGGATACCAGAACAATGGCGGCTTTCCTAGCCTCCGACCTCACCTCAAAAGGTATGGCCAGTGCCTTTATCAACGGGATGGACTCGGAGAGGCAAACCGCTGGGGTAAGGAGCACCTTGGCCAACGCCCTCAAGAAAATTAGTTCCCGACAATTATTTATGGTACTATCAAAAGATGAAGTACCGCTCAATATCAACAATGATGAAAACCCGGCCGTGATTTCCCTGGTGAACCATCCCAAATATGAATCTGCCTTCTCCCCCATCATCGCGGCCGTTTTGCATACCGTAATCAAGGAAATGAGCGTTAGGCACCAAAAACCTTCCTTTCTCCTTATGGAGGAAGCGCCTACATTAAGACTGCCCAATATGCACCGCATCCCGGCTACCCTGCGCAGTTATGATATCGCCACTGTTTACGTTATGCAGGACAAGGTCCAAAATGAAATCCTTTATGGGGACAAGATCAGTAGGGCCATTTTGAGCAACCTCTCCTATCAGTTCTTTGGGAAGGTCAACGACCCCGATACCGCTAAATACTATGAGCGCTTCTTTGAAATCGTCCGTAAGGAGACCACCAGTGTCAACCGTGGTCATAACCTCAATTTTGATACCCGCATTACCACAGGGGAAAAGGAAGTTGCCAAAAGACGTGCGGATATGTTCTTTAGACTAGAACAAGGGGAGTTTATTGCCTTTGCAGATGGAAAGGATACGAAGGTGCAATTTAAACTACAGCATATTCTAAGGGAAGTACCTCGAAATGAACGAGAGTATTCCGATGAAGATTTGCGACTGAATTTCGAGAAGATCCATAGGGAAGCACGAGCTATAAACCGAATGAAGAAAGAATAGTTCAAATATTCCTAATGTATTTATTTCAAACTTCTAATGGGCTCATCCCGATAGGCAGTAAAAAACATCAACATACAATTGTACCTCCGACGTCAATCGTAACTAATGTATAGTCATGCAAACTGCCTTTCTCTTAAAGAGATGCAAGTATCCAACGTAGATGCGAGATCAAGTTCCAGGATGTTATCATTGCAGTTGTCCAGGAAGTAAATAAATGGTATTCAATTATATACATAACGCAATTGTTAAAAATCACAGGAACTATCAAAATTGTTTGATTTAAAGAGAATAAAAAACCAAATTAGCAGTTAAAGAATAATACCCAAATCTAATAGAATCTTAACCCAATGCGCAAAAAAAATGTATTATTGATAGAAAATTGTGTTCTAGATACCATATTGATCAGTGATTCCCTGCAACAAAATGACGAATTGAGCAATATCCATTTATTTGAAGATGGTTTTGAAGCTGTTGTGCAAATTGAAAACATGCTATCTTCTCAAAACGGTAATGTGCCTGATCTTATCGTGGCTAATGAGGAACTAATAGTAATCAATGGAATAAATATTTTATCCAAAATAAAGAATATAGGCAATTTCTTTATTCCCGTTATTATTTTGACCTCAAATGGAACTGAGGGAAATCCCCATTTCATCCAAGGTACCTGTTGCTATGTTAACAAACCTCTGGAGGTAAGGGAATTTATCGGAGTTTTCAAGGAAATAAAGCACTATTGGTTGACACTGGCCAATTAGTGCCTATAATTATGGGGCTCGACCTGACAGTTAGGGGATTGTTATAATTTGAATGCCGTAACAAAGTTCCCTTTACTTTAAATTCCAACGGGATCGAGCACGTTTTTTTAATGAAGTTATAAGATTTACATGTTTGAAAATAGAATTGAATTTCTGCCCAATTACAAAATTTTGGAGTTGCCCGAGAATGATTTGGAGGTTGTTTGTGATTTGGCCAGATTCATAGTTGAGTCCGACACGGCCAAGGTTGCTCTGTTGAAATTAACCAATGACCATGAAGAACTGCTCGAATTGGAGTCGTCGGGTTCAAAAATTGAAAATCTATTAGCCGATTTTTTTTGTACTGAACCAGCTGAATATTTCCTAATCGAGGATTTTAATAATAGGAAAATCTTTGGTAGCAGCGTTGATGACTGCCACAAACACCCCAAGTTTGTTTGGATAGCTACATTACCGGAATCCAAAGACTATGGTCAGGAAATTATATGTATCTATGATGAAATCCCTAAAAAACTGGTAGACAAACAAATCCAGGCCTTAAAAAGCTTGGTAAACCAAACGGGTTCCCTCTTTGCTTTTCATAAAAAACAGACCGAACTTGATTTTGAAAAAACTTTTGTGGACAATAAAAACATTACCATTGGAAACTATTTGGAAGCCAATGGGACCGGTTTTTGGCATTGGGACCTGAGCTCGATGAATTTAACGCTCGGAACTATGTCCCTGGAAATTTTAGGATACCAAAGGGAAGAGCTGAATATTCGGACCCTGGCCGATTGGATAGAGTTGGTGTATTATTTTGATCAGGAAAAATTCATGGAGAGGTTTGGGAATTGGTCCAACAACAATTTATTGGAGGAAGAATTGGAGTGCAGAATGGTCCATAAATCCGGGGAAATTGTTTTCCTGAATATCAAAATCAGTGAATCAAGAATAAATGATAAAGCTGTATTAACCGAATTGGATGGGGAAATCCAGGATATTACCACCCAAAAGAAGGTTTGGGAACAGATCGACCTGATAAATCCAGGTTATACTTCGGTATTACAAGCCGGCTATAATTGGTTGACCATAGTAGATATTAATGGAAACTATATTTATGTAAATAAGGCATTGGAAAAGGCTCTGGGATATTCATCCGAGGAGTTGATCGGCCAAAATATTTTTAGTTTTGTCCATGAATCGGATAATGGAAAAGCAGCAAATCATTTTTCAAAATTCATCAATAATAAACCTTTCGTTTCCAAGCCATTTAGATTTCGGTGCAAAAACGGTTCCTGGAAGTGGATAGAGATATTGATGGTCGATCTGTATGACGATCCTATGATTCAAGGTATTGTCATTAACGCCCGGGATATAACTGAAAGGGTACTGATTAATAAGGAAATTAAAGCTTCGGAAGAAAAACACCGCCTACTTTTTAATACGAGTCCTTTCCCCAAATACATTCTAGAACCGAACAGTTTCAAAATTGTAGATGTCAACGATGCCATGCTGCAGTTCTACGGCTATACTAGAGAAGAGTTGCTGACAATGTCAGCAAAAGATCTAAGGCCAAATGAAGATATAGATAAATTGGTGCAGGGCGTCAAAGACTTTCAATTTCAGACAGGGACCATGAAATCCGGAATATACACCCATAAAAAGAAAGACGGGGAATTGGTAAAAATGGAAATTGTTGGACAGCACTTGGTTTTGGATCAAATTAAATGTATTCTAGTCACCTGTAATGACGTGACCGACAGGGAAGCATATTTAAACAACCTTAAACAATCGGAACTTAAGCTCAAGAGTGCAACTACAATTGCGAAACTGGGCTATTGGAGTGTTGATCCGATTGATTTATCCTTTGTTTGTTCAGATGAGTTCTATAAAATTTGGGGAAGAAATCCAGAAACTTTTAACTTTAGTTTTGAATCTTTTATGGACACCATCCATCCCGAAGACAAGGATGTGCTGACAAGTGAAAATGATAAGGCCATTTTACAAAAAAGGAAGTATGAGGTTGTCTATAGGATTATACTGCCCGACAACTCCATTAAATGGATACAGCATGTGGGGCAACCGATTAATGGACCCGACGGTAATTATACAAAACTTGAGGGCACCGTTCAGGACATCACAGATTTGAAGTCAACCCAATTGCAAATTGAAAAAACCAATGAGGAAAAGAACAATATCCTCGAAAGTATTGGTGATGCCTTTATTTCTGTGGACCATAATTGGACGGTTACGTATTGGAACAGCGTCGCAGAGAAAGTATTGATGGTAGAAAAGGATGATATAATGGGCAAGAACTTGTGGAACGTAATGGAAAACCACATCGAATCCAAAGCATTTCTGAAATACTATAAATCGATACACTCTGGAAATACAATCTACTTTCAGGATTATTTCTCAAGTTTCAATAAATGGTTGGAGGTCAGTGCCTACCCCTCGGAAAACAACTTGTCATTGTACATTAGGGATATTAGTGATAAACAACACAGTGAATTTGCCATTCAAAAACAAAATGACAAACTAAGGGAAATAGCTTGGACGCAATCACATGTCGTTAGAGCTCCATTGGCACGATTGATGGGTGTGGTGGATTTGTTCCGCGAAGGTTTGCTCGATGAGAATGAAAAAAAACCAATGCTCGATCATATATATACCTCCGCAATTGAACTGGACGATATTATACAGGAAATTGTATCCAAATCCCAATCGGTAATTTCAAATGAATAAAGTAGAATGCTTTTTGTCCGATATGTGCAAAATATAAAGGACGGGCCAACAGGGACCGTCCCTTATATTAGATTCCAAATTAATATGAAATAATCGGTTTAGTACTCGACCCGCATTTTCTTCGCCACCTTCACCATGTTGACCAAGGCCAGTTTCGTTTCTGGCCAGTCCCTTGTCTTTAAGCCACAATCCGGATTGACCCATAAATTATCTATTGGTAAAAGCTTAGCAGCCTTTTTCAATAATTGTTCCATTTCCTTCTTGTTCGGTACTCTGGATGAATGGATATCATATACCCCAGGTCCGATTTCATTCGGATATTTGAACTGAACAAATGCATCCAATAATTCCATTTCGGATCTAGAGGTTTCTATGGTAATTACATCCGCATCCATATCCGCAATGTTCTGTATGATATCATTAAACTCGGAATAGCACATATGGGTGTGGATCTGTGTCCTATCCTCTACTCCGCTTGAAGCCACCCGGAAACATTCTACGGCCCAATCCAAATAGGAGTTCCAATACTCTTGTCTTAGGGGGAGCCCTTCCCTTATAGCCGGTTCATCAATTTGAATGATCCTTATCCCTGCTTTTTCCAGATCCATGACTTCATCCCTAATGGCCAAAGCTATTTGTTTACAGGTTGTGGACCTGGGTTGGTCATCCCTTACAAAGGACCATTGCAAAATGGTCACAGGGCCAGTGAGCATGCCCTTTACGGGCTTGTTTGTCAGGGATTGGGCGTAAGAGGTCCACTCGACTGTCATCGGTACTTCCCTATGCACATCCCCATATATTATGGGAGGTTTTACGCATCGACTACCGTAGCTTTGTACCCATCCTTTGGCCGAAAACGCAAATCCCTTAAGCCTCTCCCCAAAATACTCTACCATGTCATTTCTTTCAAATTCGCCGTGGACCAGCACATCCAATCCAATATCTTCCTGAAAACAGATGGTCATTTCTGTTTCTTTTTTGATGAATTCATCATATTCCTTCTGTGTAATCCCATCTCTTTTGAGTCTGCTCCGCCAACTTCTAACCTCTTGGGTCTGTGGAAATGATCCAATGGTGGTTGTAGGAAATATTGGAAGATTTAAATCCTGTTTTTGCTTTTTTTGGCGGATACTAAAGTTGTTGTTGCGCTTGCTCCATGCATCCGTCAATGATCCGACTCTTTGTTTGGTCGGCGCGTGATGAACCAATTCTGAGTTCTTTTTTTCTATAAAAAGGAGTCTGTTCTTGACCAGTTCAATGGCAGCTTCCTCCGTTGGAATATCAGATGCCAATTGGCTTAGGACTGTCAATTCCCTAAGCTTTTGCTTTGAGAAGGCCATCCATTGTTTAACTATTTTTGGCAGACTCTCTTCATTGTTTTCTTGGGCCAGATCGTATGGTGTATGCAAAAATGAACAGGAACTGGCAATCCAAACCTTGTCCTTGCCCAAATATTGTTGGGCCTTGTCTATCAATTTAAGGGAGGCATCAAAGTTGTTTCTCCAAATATTTCTGCCATCCACTACCCCTAAGGAAAGTATCTGTTTTCCAGTGTACAATGTCGACTCCAAAATGTCATCCAATTGTAATGGACATCTCACTAGATCCAAGTGCAATGCATGCACCGGAAGTTGCAGCGCAGTTTCTAAATTGTCGCCATAGCAGTCAAAGTAGTTGGTCAGAATTATTTTTAAGTGAGGAAATTTTAATGCAATGGAATTATAAAGGTCGCTTAGCTTATTGCGCTCTTTATCTTTTAGGTTTAAAGCTAAACATGGCTCATCCAGTTGAATGTATTCTGCTCCTGCAGAGTATAATTGCTCCAACAGTTCATAAAATACAGGCAATAAAAATTCCAACAGGTCCAAACGATGGAACCCTTCTTCTTTTTCTTTTCCAAGATATAAATAGGTAAACGGAGAAATCAGCACGGGTTTGGTCCTTATGCCTAGGGAAAGGGCCTCCTTGTATTCCGCGATTACTTTGGTGGAATTTAGGTGGAACGGTTGATTCTTTTTGAACTCCGGAACAATGTAATGATAGTTGGTATCGAACCATTTGGTCATTTCCATAGCCGTAACGTCGTATCCATCTTTTTGAAAGCCCCTAGCCATGGCAAAGTAAAGATCCCGATGTGATTTGTCCTTTTTGATCTCCGAATATCTCTCAGGAATACAGCCATAGGTCAAGGTAGCATCCAATACTTGGTCGTAAAAGGAAAAATCATTGGATGGAATTAAATCTATACCGGATAATTGCATAGTTCTCCAGTTTTCCTCACGGATGATTGTACCGGCCTGTATTAATTCCTGTACATTAATACTTCCGTTCCAATATTTTTCCAAGGACTTTTTTAATTCTCTGTTGGCCCCTATTCTTGGAAAGCCTAAAAGGTTTGTCTTCATTTTATTTAGATTTCATAATTCTCAGCAAAGCTTATATTTTTGTTTTAATATTCTATATTTATGATCATATTTGAAATTTTACACTGTGTTATGCTGATTGATTAGAATATAATTCTAGCAGATACAAGTGAAGATTAAATAAAAGAAAAATATTCTATGGGTGACTTGGACAAGATCGATTTACAGATTCTAAAATTATTACAAAACAATTCCAACCTGACCACTAAGGATTTGGCCAATAAGGTGAATTTGTCTACTACACCAGTTTTCGAGAGGATCAAACGATTGGAGAAAAATGGCTATATAAAAAAGTATGTAGCGGTTCTTGATGCCGAGAAGCTTGATAAAGGTCTTACGGTATTTTGCAATATTACCCTTAAACAACACACCCGGGAAATTGGCAACAAATTCGTAAAGGATATTGTAGCTATCAAGGAGGTTACCGAGTGTTATAATGTTTCGGGGGATTATGATTTCTTGCTAAAGGTGATGGTCAAGGATATGAAGCACTATCAGGATTTTGTATTGAACCATCTTGGCAGTATAAAGAATATTGGCAGTGCCCATAGTACTTTTGTTATGGGTGATATCAAAAATACCTACTCCGTTCCAATTTAAAATATCAATCTTTTACTTTTCTAAGGAATTTTAGGGCCTTTTAATCGCTCCTCAAAATATCAGAAAGACTCCATTCACCTCAAAAAAGTGAATAACGGTAAATGAATTGAAGAGCACATTACTACTTATACCATCCGCCATTCCTGGGCCACCATAGCCAAATTCATGGAAGTACCCACTGAGGTTATCAGCTAAGGATTGGGACATAATTCCCTAAAAACAACACAGATCTATCTAAAGAGTTTTACCAACCATGTATTGGATGAGGCAAATGAGATGGTTGTTTCCTAAAGATTTATAAAAATAATCCCTTTTAATTCCCTTCTTTATTATGACTTACATTATCAATAATATAATAGATTATGGATAATACCCCAATAAATATGCCTAGGGCGAATAATTCATTAAATGACAGATTGGACAAAAAGAATAAAATAACCAGAACAGCTATAATTGGGACAAGATATCCTCCAGGTATTCTGAAGGAATTTGAACGGACAACTCCCCCACCCGATTTCCTCAATTTAATCACTGCCAATGCTACTCCCAGGTATATTAGTAAAATAGACGCGCTGGATATAATGGCCAACTGCCTAAACCCTCCAATTGAAGCAAATAAAAAACAAAGCCCAACATACATTATAATTGCTAGATAAGGAGTGGCAAATTTTTCATGTACTCTAGATGCCAATTTTATTGGTATTACATTATCCTTTGCGGCCCTAAAGAGCAACCTGGGCATACTTAATATTTCGCTACTCAAATTTCCGAACATGGAAACTACGGCCCCTATAGTGATCAATGTGAAACCAATTGGGCCAAATATTTTGCTTGCCACTTCTCCCAATGGATTTTCTTTAAAATCGGACAATGTATCTCCCAATATTCCCTGCGCGGCTGTTTGAATCAAAATATATAAAAGTAAGACTACTGTTATACTTATAAGTATTGCCCTAGGAATAGTCCTATTGGGGTACCTTACCTCACCGCTAACTGAAAGGCCGGATTCCGCACCCTGAAAAGCAAAGAATAGTATCAAAGATATTTCTCCCACATCCATTACAGTTGGCGTATTATCCCACGCAAGATTTACAATTTCCACATTGCTCCATGATAAACATATCAATACCAATAAGGGAGCTATTTTGGCTATGGTTATGAATTTCACCAATCGTATGCCTTCTTTTACCCCAATGATATTGATATAACCTAAACCTGAAAAAAGAACGAGAAAAAAGAAAATTTTTATAATTCTCACCTCAAATATTGGGTTTAAGGTACCCAATATATCCACTATTGTATTGGCCACTGCAGCATCTGCAGATATGGTTGCCACTAAAAAAAGAATGGCTGCTATAAATCCTAAATACTTGCCAAAGGTTCGTTCTATATATGCATAGGCTCCACCTGTTTGGGTTATTTTACTTCCTATTTCCGCAAAACATAGCATTACCAAAGCAATTAATAAACCACAAAAAAGATAGGCAAGAACACTTGCAGATCCCAGTCCGGCCGCGACAATTGCTGGCAATACAAATATGCCCGCACCTATCATGATGTTTATCAAATTGGCACTAAGACCCCATGTTCCTATTTTTCTTTTTAACCCCTCTTCTTTTTCAGTCATTCTAAATTATTTTATCCTATAGCTATCTGACCATAGTTATTAATTCCCACCAAGTCCGGTAAATATTATCCTAAAACAGGGTTAGCGAAGCTTCCCTTCTATCAGCATGCAGCCTAATTGTATACTCCCTGCTATCTCATAGTTGGTTCTATGGAAAACGAGTAACTATAAGGTATGGGATGAATCGTATATTCGTCATGTACCTTGCTTCCCCATGAATTATCTCCACCTACTCCCATTTGCAACAGATCTATATTCCATTGTACAGACTTTCCCAACTTAATATCCGCACCATGTCTTTTGGTAACAGGAACCAATCCTGAAGCTGACACTCCTGCTTGATCACTTTTAAAGTCTATTTCTTTCATTCCAAAAGGCCAAACACTGGAATTCAACAAAACATTGCTTTCCAGAGTCAAGATCAACTCATTTGAAGTCAATTGCATCCAGCGAACCTCTGTTTTATTTCCAGTTTCCTGAGGCCGCATATATCTATGGAATTGATCTTCAACCTTTCCTTTGTGGATGCCAATTTTAAGTCCGGTTTTCCTGTCCCAATAACTTTCGGTAGGCCCTTTTCCATACCAAGACACTTCGGTGTAATCTTTTGGCAGTATCAAGTACATTCCCAATCTTGGAATAACGGGTAGACTTTTATGGTTAGGTTCAAAATAATAGTTTATGCTCAAAGTGCCGGTTGCGAAAATTTTATAATCGGCTGTAACTTCGGCCTCATTGTTCGGCAACATATAAGCGACTTTAAATTCGATTCCTGTATTGGATATTGAAGGCTGCGCTAATAATCTAGCTGTATAGTTATAGCTAGCATCCTGCCATATTTTGGCCCATTCATGCATACCGTTGCCTAGATCATTATCGGTTGGTGGCCTCCAAAAATTGGGACGAATGGATTGGTCTGTAATATTGTTCCCTTTAAAGATCCATGATATAATTTCTCCACTTTTGCCATTAATTTCCAAGTGGACCTCGTCATTGGCCATAATTATGGTTTCTCCAGATTCTTTGATAGTCATCATTGTACCCGCAGTTGTTGGTGCTGGACCAAATGCACCCTTCTGAAGTACAAATTGATCCCACGCCACCTCATAACCTTGTGGTATTAAGGGCGAATTATTTTTTTGAACAAGGCTTATTTCGAGTATGTATTCCTTGGCTGAATCATTGATATCAGGAAAATTATTAATTTGAATTTTTCTAGATTCCTGCGGTGCTACATCCAACTTTTTCTCAGAGTCTTGAAATACCTCTACTCCATTTTTGAGAATTTTAATTTTCAACTCTTTATCCGACAAATCAGCAAAGAAATTTTTGTTCTCTATCTCAATAATTCCTTTTTCCAAGTATTTAAACTGAACTGGCTCATATACCTTTTTAACTTCTGTAAGATGAGGATGTGGATTACGATATGGATCTACCAATCCATTGTTCAAAAAATTCCCGTCTGTTGGTAAATCGGGATGATAATCATGTCCATAAGCGAAATAGGGTTTACCATCCTTATCCAAATATTCTAGACTTTGATCCACCCAATCCCAAATATACCCACCCTGTAGATTAGGGTATTTTTCAATAATATCCCAATAGTCCTGCAAATTACCTACAGAATTGCCCATGGCGTGTGCGTATTCGATCATTATTGACGGCTTGTCCGAATCCGAATTTCCATGTTCAATTAGATATTCGGGTTTCGGGTACATTGGACAGTACAAATCTGTATAATCCTCCTTTCCGGCAGGCTCATATTGCACTATTCTATTATCATCCTGATCTTTTAACCATTTGTACATAGTTCTAAAAATCTCCCCTTCCCCAGCTTCATTCCCCAAAGACCAAGAGTATATGGAGGGGTGGTTTCTATCACGAAAATACATGCGTTGGGTACGCATCATATGTGCAGGTAACCAACTCATTTCATTTCCTATCTGGGTATTCTTATCAATGGCCAATGGGTGGCTTTCTATATTGGCTTCATCAACCACATACAAACCATAAGTATCACACAGATCTAACCAATAGGGATCGTTTGGGTAATGTGAGCTGCGCACGGCATTAATATTATTCTGCTTTATGAGCTTAATATCCTTTTCCATTGATGCCCTGGATACTACATGCCCTGTCAAAGGGTCGGTTTCATGTCTATTGACACCTCGTATATAAATCGGCTTTCCGTTTATAAGAACTTGACTTTTCTTGACTTCTACCCTTTTAAAACCAATATTACGTTTTACGAACTGATTGTTATTGGAATTCTCAGAATCTTCCAAAGAAATAACAAGTTGGTACAGATTGGGTAGTTCGGCTGACCATTTTTTTACATTTTCAACAACTTTTTCTGTTTGAAAATTAATCTTGGATGAGGGTGGAATTTGGATTTTTTCCTCAGATCTGTACACTATCTCCTTACCATCAAAAAGTTCTATCCGTAAGCTTCTTTGCGCCAATTCTTTAGAGTTATTTTGAAGAAACACCGTATCCCTAAATATTCCATGGGTATAAGTGTCGTCCAAATTGGTATATGCGTAAAAATCTGTTATAAATACCTTTGGTCTGGTATAAAGATAAACTTCCCTTTCAATACCGCTCATCCGTAACATATCCTGGCTTTCCAAATAACTGGCATCACTCCACCTAAATAATTGCAAGGCGATAATATTCTTTCCAACCTTTAAATGCTGTGTAATATCGAATTCGGCTGGTGTCTTGCTACCTTGGGAATAGCCCACATATTGACCATTGACATATACATACATGGCAGATTTGGCCCCTCCAAAATGCAGAATAACGTCCTCCGTCAAAAATTCATGGGCGAGCCAAACTTCCTTGCGATAGGTCCCCACAGGGTTGTAATCCTTGGGCACATTGGGCCATTGAGCATCAAACGGATAGCGCTCATCCAAGTAAATGGGATGATCGTAACCCTCCACTTCCCAATTGGCGGGAACTTGGATTGTATCCCAATCACTATCATCAAATTTTACATTTTGAAAAGTACTAGGTCTTAGCCTGGGGTCTTTTACAAAATTGAATTTCCAGTCGCCATTTAAACTCAAAAAACGCCTTGAGTTTTCCTTATCCGGTTTTAACTTATTTTCAAATCCAAAAAAAGTAGCTCTAGGTGGTAATTTGTTTTCCTCAAAAACCTTATGATTGTGATGGTTTAATTGCTCTGGAACAGAGGGCAATAGATTTTGTTTGCAGCTCAAAAAAGTGAGCGCAAAAGAAAATATTAGAAGTTGTAATTTCATCAATAATACGGTATCAAATAATTAATAGGTTATCATAAAATCTTCGGCCAAAATTTTTCTGAGGTAAAAAATAAGTTCCT